>Ga0105239_10000647_pt1 | contig 49491 bp, 76 predicted proteins | sample KBSC44metaG_FD_92761 | JGI IMG/M metagenome (GOLD analysis project Ga0105239, IMG submission 92761) | Corn rhizosphere microbial communities from Kellogg Biological Station, Michigan, USA - KBS C4-4 metaG | ecosystem: Host-associated > Plants > Roots > Rhizosphere > Soil | place: Michigan, USA...
CGCTGGGACCGAAAGGTCGTACCAAGTCAATCCCGTCGAAAGGGTAACACCCTTCGCCAGTTGTCTGCCTTGTCGATCCGTAGGGCTCCCGAGGGATCCCTTCATCATATCGAGGGTCTGCTGTGTTACCGACAGACCTCCGAAGTTGTTCTGCGAGCCACTCATGGTGCTTTATCCTGTTGAGTTACGTGTTGCGTGTTGCGCGTGATCTGTTAGCTTAGAGCCCGTCGGAACCGTCTCCGGAACCCGTAACCCCTATCAGTCGACTTGAAGTACCGGATTGGCGAGGGAGAGCTTGATCATCTCCCTTGCCTGTTGATCTGGATCCATCTTGGAGAGATACTCCTGGAAGGCTGCTACAACCTCCTCATCGGACTTGTGAACAGTCCCTCCACCACCTGTCTTGGAGTCCTGCTCCTTCGTGAGGACTCTGAAGACGCCTTTCGGAGGCTCAGGCTGGGCTGCCAGCTTCTCGACCCTCTCAAGCAAGGTGTTCACAGTAGAGGTCATCTTGCCCAGCTGGAACTCCAGACCATTCGACTTGGCAAGGAGCTTTGCCACTGCAGGAGGCAACTCTGAGTTATCCAGTCTCAGATCTGCATCGCCCAGACCCATCAGGCTCTTGTTGAGGGAGCTCGAGAGATCCAGCTTGGCTGAGCTGCAAGATGCTCCAAGAGCTCCCATGTGATCATGGACTGTCTTCACTCTCGCACGATCTGCCTGGGCAAGCTTGTCCATCGATCCATCCGAGCAAGCCTCGCCATCGGTCATAGCAGAGATGTGATCGTGGGCACTCTGCAGGTGCATCATAGCTTCGCCACTCATCTTCGCACCCACCTTATTGAGCACCTCCGCAAGTCCTGCATGTACTCCTTCTACCTCAAGGAGCGACTTACGGAGGTCTGACCGCATCACCCCAGCTGCGTTGGCGATGACAGCGATTCGAGTATCCCCTGACACTTGAACATCAGTGCCTGACATGATCTCGGAGACTTCCTCCTTGACCATATCCAACAGGAATGCGCACAGAGCATCACAAGCCTTCTGCACGCCTTCAGGAAGCTTCGAGTTCGTATCGCCTTCCAGAGACTGCTCCACAAGGATGTTCTGGCGGATGTACTTCAGCTCACTGACAATCGATGCCACTCGACCTACATCGTAGAGGTCCTTATGGAGCTTCTCAGCCAGCTCCTCCTCTTCCTCTGCAGGAGTCTTCTTCTTCGAGGGGTTTGGCGTATCCTTCTTGTCAGCAGACTTCGAATCCTTTTCGTCCGCGCCCTTCGAGTCCTTCGAGTCTGCTCCAAATGGAGGAGCTTTCTTCCCGCCGAAGGGCTCTTTGCCATCTCCAGCCTTCTCAAGGCTCTCAGGGTCTTCCGGAGTACCACCAAGTAGGGTGTCCAGCTTCCCGAGAGCGTCCTGCAGAGGTCCGATGTGGGCCTTCACAGCGACGTTTGTGTCCAGCTCCTGATTGTGCTTGACAGCATCGGCCTTCTTTGCGAAGGTAGTACCATCCTTCGACTTCCAGACCTGCTCAAGCTCGGGGACTTCTTCGCCCCCAGCTTTCTCAACGTTGTCAGTCTTGCCCATCTGGTGGGTGCGAGTGTCACCTGAATGGCCTGCTGCTCCGCTCTTGTCGCCGGCCTCATTGTCCTTGTTGTCATGGCCAGGATCTACTTTTGGAGTAGTCTTCTCCTTATCCTGCTCCGCGTTGATCTTGTCCTTGGAGTCGCCAGCTCCATCGGTCTTCTGCTTGGTGGAGTCGACAGCATTACCTGTTTCGTCTGAGTGCTCAGGAGCCTTCGGCTCTCCAGCACGCTTCTCGATCGTGTTTGGGGTCGGAGCCTCTGTCAGAGGTGGCGGAGGTTCCTCAGGAAGGCCAACCGACGTAAAGGGGCGATCCTCAGGTTGAGCGCCCTCAGCCTTAACAAACTGAAAGGTAGCTCCTGAAACACAGGGCAGATCGACCAGGGAGACTTCACTCGGGATAGCTGTATACCGAATCAAAGAGGGGTTCTTGGGATCGATCCAGCGCTTGCCGTAGCGACCTCCTACTGAGAAGCCCGTGTACGTACCTGCTTCGACTTTCGCCCACTCCTCATTGTCAGTGACCCATGCCACTGCTGACATCTTGCGGGAGGCGTCATCGAACTCGATGGGCTGATTGAAATGCCCAGCAGCGATTGCCTTATGCATCGCACGGACGTTGCCGTAGTTCTTGCCTCCGGACGTACCGTACAGCTCATTCGACCACTTCTCGAAGTTGGGCTTCGAGGTGTCATAGTCCATAATCTCACCGGATCGGTCTCCCGCCTCCTCGGTGAAGGTCCCGTAGACCAGCCGATGGGCTGCATCTACCTTCTCGATGGGCAGGAAGATCCTCAGTGACATCTCCTACTTCTCCTTACTCTTACTCTTACTCTACTCTACTCTACTTCGACTTTACTCTTACCTACCCTAATCGTCCCCGAACAGGATAGGCAAGAGCTTGAGCCGTTCACGCGTTAGAGCCGCATTCGTGCCCCATCCGCGTTCGTTTAACGACGTTACGCCGCTGGAACTGCCTGCGGAACGTCGGTGACGTTGACTTCATCCAGAGCCACTGACGTCGCAGCGACATCGTCGACCACGTCCATGATCTCGGTGAAGGCTGCCAGAGGGCCATTGTCGTCGACGGTGATCGAGACATCGGCAGCGGCCCGTACGAGAGCATTCACCACCACGGTGTTGTCAACGATAACGGCCTGAATGGATGCCGGATCGCTAGAGACTGCCGTGTAGACTACACCTGCAGGTGCCGGCACGACATCGCCTGCAGCATCCTTGCTGATGATCGGGAAGGTACGAACAACGTTGTTTGGGAGTTTGTAGAGAGCCATTACTGTAGTCTCCTTGTTGAATCCGTTCACACGTGCGAATTTAGGCTAGGCTAGGCTAGGCTAGGCTACCTTGTTGGGCGTGGCTGGAACTTATCCGTAGCATGGTCCATATCCAACGCTACAGAGATCGGCACCTTCTCATTCTGAGCGGCTACAATCGCTGCCGCGTTAGCTGCCGCCCAGACTGCCATGTTAGGCGCGAATACGAAGTACTTATCCCCTCGATCGTCTACGATCTGTACCAGCCATCCGCCTGCCTCAGCCATGTCGATAAGGCGTATCCTAGGCGCTCTAGCATGAGGATAGAACTCACGATCGTTCTTACCAAAGGTTGACATGCTGTATAGGAGTCCTCTCAGTCCGTAGAGCAGCCCTCTTAGTCTATCCAGTATCAACCTTCAGACCAGTAGATGTCACCGTACACGAAGACATCCGCAGTTGCAGGAGCTCCCTGAGCTGTCGTGAGATTCAGGAAGAGTGATGCGACAGATTCCTGCTCCCATACGGTGACTCCTGGAGTTGCGACCAAGGTCAGATCCAACGCTCTCGCAGCAGCAGTCAGGGTAGAGTAGACCTGCGTACTCGCCACTAAGGCCGTACCTCCCTTTGAAGCTGCGGTGTACACTCCACCGGCAGCGGTGGTCAGAGAGGTGCTGGCATTCTTCACCGTGATCTTACTGACTCGGAAGGATGCCCCGATCGGGAGAGCCAACGGGATGATGTTATCCGTCGTCACGTTCATATCGGCGCCAATCAGGCATCCGAGATGGTTCGGGACGAATGGAATGCACCCCATGTGTAGCAGATCAGACAGGTCAGGAGCAGAGATAGCGCTGGCCAGAGAGGTGATAACTCCTGACGAGTCAGAGCGGAAGGTAGTCCCAGAAGCAGTCTCATACTGCTGACCACTATCAGGAGCCAGAAGGTAGACCTTACGAGCTAGAGCCATCTTTCAATCACTCCTGTTTGGTTGCTGATGTAGCATTTGGTGCATTTGGTGCATTCGGAGGCTTCACTGCATGAGTGCCTCCGTCATCCCCTGTCTTTGTCCCCTGGGTCGCATTCGCTCCGGGCGATCCGCTCGATGCTAAGGCAGCAGCGGCGTTAGGACCAGTAAGAGCCCCAAGAGGAACATAACCACTAGAAGTAGCAAGCATAGGGTCAGCAGCAGGACCACCAAATGGTAGCCATCCACGCTCCTGACGGACCTCATCAATTGGGCGGATACCCTGCTTAGTGTATCCCGTATCGATCTCCATCTGGGTCTTAGGATCAGTTTCACGATCCTCCAGGAATACGAACTCTAAGTCCGGACGCTTGAAGTCATACCGAATGACTCTGTCAATTGTAGACTTCCACCACTTCAGCCTGGGAAGGAGACCGTCTTCAAGTGCTCGAGATCTGGAGGCTCCGGCAGTAGCCCGATTCATCTGGTGGATAAAGGGCTCCGGTGACACTCCTAGGACGAAGCAGATTACTCGTGCCAGCCACTCATCATAGTCGTCCTTGAGTGGTGGCTCCTTCGTCTCCACGTACTTGAACTGGCCAGGCATGAATCTGGTCTTACGCCTAGCTGCGAGGTTGCCCTCCATCATGCTGTCGAACCAAGCCTGGAAGTCTTTGATATTCTGCAGGTTCCACGTATCGGGAAGCCCTACAAACGCGTCTGGATTGGTCCCAGACAGGTAGTACTCCAACTGATAGATGGCCCTACGAATGGCTGTGTTCACTGTGATGACGACTTGCTCTACGCTAGACAACCCATAGACTCTATTGGTCATCTGGTTGCGAGGCAAGTACATCAACTCGTCAGCAGTGTAGTCCGCAGCAGGAACTCCATGAAGGATCTGCTGGAAGCAAGGATCTCCAGGATTCGAAGGCTTCCTACCGTCAGCACCTAGCAATGGGAAGATCGTGGCTCCGTCCATCACCTCTAAGGAATAGAGATCACCTCCCCTTGTACGACGCTTCCAGATAGTAGCTGCGTCAATGACGAACATGTCCTCATTGAGCATCCTACTCCACTGATCCCAGCTGTTGTCTCTGTCAGGATAGGAAAGGAAGTCAGTGATCTTGCGGATCGCATCCTTGGTAGCAGGATCCAGATCTTTTGTAGGCTTTACATCCTTACGGTCTACCGTAGGCTTTGAGTTGCCTGTAGGAAGTCCTGTAGGAGCTTCCACCGAACCATCTGATGTCAGCTTGACTACGGAGGCTCCTCCTGAAGACCCAATCTCAGGCTTGGGTCGAATGACCCAATCCAGAGCTGCTATCTGATCCTTACAGGCCTCTAGGACGCCTCGAAGGATGTCGCAGCTCGAACTCAGAGCCCTCAGATCCGCGAAGGAGATTACGGATTCGCTACGTGGTGTGTAGCTAAGATTCCTACCTGTGGGATAGTCGTACCGCCTTCCCTTTACGCCTGCATCGGGTGACGGATCTGCAAAGGGCTCGAGAGGCTGGAAGGGTCCAAACCAAGTGGTAGGAGTGACACCCGTGATCGCATACCTTACAGCACTTGAGACCCTTTGAGCAAAGTTCGGCACTACAGGGACTATCTGTCCTCCGACTCTCGCTCCGTTAGGTCCTATAGGCAGCGAAGGCATCTTCTAATGCACCTCATTCAGGTTCACTGTGAAGTCTCCTTCAGGAGACACACAGAACTTGTCCCAAGCCTCCTGGAATACTGCCAGCTCATCAAGAGTAGCACTGCGCATCTCTAACAGAGGCTTCCTCATGACTTTCCAGCAGTCTACAGCACTCTCTTTCCCTGCTACAGCCCCATCCACTATAGTCGCAAGGGTCTTCAGATACTTCCGTGCGCCCTCTTCGTCTGTCATTTTGAGGTTCATCTGCGAGCCCCTTCTACAGAGCTGATAGCATCAAGGGCCCGTCTCGACTCTTCACGATAATACGCCAGAAATCCTTGACCAGGAATACTAGGCTGCGCGAACGCATTAACAATAGCATCCCCCTTGTCTGGGGATCTCCCAAGGCGCTCCTTGACCTTCGCCTTATCTTCGACCTGAATCCCTCTGGGGGTAAGTCTCCACCTAGGTGCTGCCAGATCAGCAGCCAGGTCAGAATCCAAGGGAATAGCCATATTGAGACCCAGAGCAGGATCAAGAGCTTCACGTAGGACCCAAAGCCACTCAGATCTGGCATTGGCAAACTCCAATGTACCGCTTCTGTCACGCCCAACTGAGGCGTTAGCGCCGTTCATCGGGACCACATCCATCCCGCGCATCCTACCAACGTCGACTGGGGAGCTTCCCACTCCTACGACGTCGATCTTACACTTCCACTCCTTGTAGCCCAGCTCAATGAGCTTGTCAACCACAGAAGGTCCATCAGGAGTTTGAGCTCCTGGGATCAGCTTGAGGGCTGCGAACCACGCACCTATCCTCTCGCTCACGACTGTCTTATCTCTGCCACCTCGAGAGACGTCGACACCTACTTCCTTACTGCCAGGAAGATTCAGATTGAGGAGGAGAGCAGCAGCGTCTCGATTGAGCTGCCGCTGCTCTGGAGTGAGGAGTGCACTTGTGTCTACTCCTAGTCCACCCGCTCCATATTGATGAGAGAACGGATTTTCCGATGATGGGGGCTGCGACGACAGTGAATCGAGCGAAGGCGCTCCTTCCGGCATTTTTGACGCAGTGTGGTAACCCCCAAATCCCTGAATGAGCTTATCGAAGGGATCGAGCTCCTTTTCAGCAATTGCAGGCATAATCGCCGTGGGATCTCCGTTTATCGGGGCCTCAGTTGTGTTTTTGGCCTCAGCTTGGGCTTTACGGACAGTAGCGAGCTTGACTAGGTACTCCTCATAGGTAGGAGCCCACCTAGCTTGAGCTGCATAGATCCACGCCGTAGGGATGACTTGCCACTTATCGTCATCCTCGCCTACACCAAAGTCCCCTTGTAGCATCCGACTGCGCAATGGCTCTGGGAGAGCCTGCAAGACGCTCAGATAACCTGAATCCAAGAGGAAGGGATTGTCTTGGATCCGTGCCCTAATGAACGTGCGACTCCGCGGCCGGACCGCAGTCTCCTGCCCATTGATGAGCATGTAGACAGGCTCGCTAGATGAGACCTCTTGATCCTCACCTTCAGAGTTGGTAATGAACCAACGGAGCTCTCCTGGCTTGGCAGGATTCGGATGGTTGGGATCCAACCAGGGAGCCCAGTAGTCTGTGACCCATTGACCCTCAGCAGTTGTAGGAGGATTACCTGCTGCTACTACACGAGAGCGGTAGTACTCCCCAGTCTGAGGATTGATCTTGGTGGTACGATTCCACCCCTTGAGGAACATGAACTGCTTCTTGGTAAAGTGGGTGATCTCATCAAAGGCCTTCAGATCATGCGGGCGCCCTTGATACTTCTGCTCATCACCGTCGTACTGGCAGGCTCCTAGCTCGATTCGCCTTCCGTCTTCAACACGCCATACGAGATCAGCCCCATTGTATTTGGCAATGTCTGCGAAGAGCTCCTGACCTCTATCACGGATCCCCTTGAGCTGCTGGAACTCACGCCGGAAGATGATGCTCCTCCAGTGCTGTTGGAGAGCAGTTCCTAGGAGGAGATCCGTCTTACCACCTCCTGCAGCACCACCGTAAAAGAGCTCGTCGGCATCACAGTTATATGCCTCAGTCTGTGGGCCAAACAACGGCGACCAGACAGGGATATCGACATCGGCAAGCAGAGCGTCAAGCTCCGCCAGCTCGTTCGGTGTCAGATATTCCAGCAAGGTCTCAAGCTGGTCCATCAGGTGCTACTTATATCCCTCCTCGGAAGACTAGTAACAGTACCACCACAATGACCACCACGAAGAGCAGGCCCCCTCCGTATTGGAATTGGTTGGGGCCTCCCCAGTAGCCGCCGTAATGCCCATATCCTCCTCCAAACAGAAGGAGCACAACTACGACTATCAGGATGAGGCCTATGAGACTCATGGATGTACACCCATTGCATCGAGGTTGTCAGCATCCAGCTTGCCTGTGACAGGCAGACTGTGCTGCATCTGATACTTCCTCAGAGCAGACTCGGAGGATGGACCCCAGACTCCGTCTGCCTTACCTGCATAGAAGCCTTCGTCAGCCAGCTTCCGCTGTACCTGAACGATGGTATCGATGCTACGAGAACTGTCCCTCGTCTCAGTTGCAACAGGAGCTGTCGCATTCGGAGCAGGAGGAGCGGCAGCCTTCTGAGGCGCAGAGCTGAACATCGAGCACCCAGCAACTGCAAGAACTACAATAGCCAGCGTCAGCGTCATGAACTGTCTGATAACCTTTAAGAGTCCCATCATTTAATCCAGTTCCACCCAGTTCAGTTACTTGACAGGCCCCGAAGCCGTAGGAAGACTACTTCGATTGCATATGACAGGATAGTAGGCGTTATCCGTAGGCATCTTGGAGCCTTCAAAAGACTTATCCCACAGAAGCGATTGGACTCTCATATCATGAGCGTGCATTAAGTTCCTCATGATGTCTGCTGCACAGAACTGTGTCTCGATCTCTATCAAGGCTGCTGTCTGCTTTGTATTGTCTGATCTAATCTCAGCTACTCGATCAAAAGTCCTCTGCAAGTCCTGCTTCATGCTGCTGATGTCGGCTATCGCCTGACTTCTTACCTGTTGAGTCGATTCTATCAGTCTGACCCTCTCGCCTGTAGACGCCTGAGCTACCTTAGCCTGCTCTACACTGAGAGCTACAGGGGCTATAGACCCGTCAATCTTCAACCCCATCACCAGCCAAGCCCCTGCAATAACCACTAGGAAGATAGATAGGCACGAGGTGAGTAGTGCCCAGTTCGGCCGGGATTGTGCCTCAACCTTAGCCCTCAGAGGCTCGAAGTCACCCACCAGCCGACTGTCTAAGAAGAGCCTAACCTGTTCAAGCTTATCGGAGAATATGGATCTGCTCGTTTCGACTTCTACCTTAGTTGCAAACCTCGAATTAGCATCCGATAAAGCCCCTCGGAACTCGTTCATGCTATCGAGTCGCCTACTCGCAGCCTCCAAGGCTACTCTCAGGGCTTCTTTGTCTGCCGTAGCAGCCTCAGAATAGCGCCTATCGTTGGCCCTGATCTCGTTCCTAAGACCTTCTATGAGTAGTTCTGTCTCCCTGTCCACATCGGTTACTAACTGTTGTACGGTTAGCCGGCTTTTCGAGCGCGGGCGCGATCGAGGAGCGTAGCGATCCTACGGGAGCGGTCATCCATAGCCTGCTTCTGCTGGATCTTGCTTGATTGCTCAGAGCCCGATCCGTCACCTCTATTCGCTTTGCCTGTCATGTAGACAGCGTCGGAGGCGGAGCCGTTACCATTGCCCTTTTGATTGAGTTGGGCCTCTACCCCTAGGAGTGGGCGAGCCGAATGATGTAGAGAATCGCGCGAAGGCGCATTTTCGCGAGTTTGGCCACTTCCGCGAGTTTGGCCCGTTTGATGACCCAACAATGGGGACATACTAGGGGCATTAGCAGGCATCCCAAGGGAAACTCTCTGAATCTGTGCGAGAGTCTTCATCATGTCGATAGCGGTCTTCGGAGTCAGCTTCTGCCAGAAGAGAGGGAAGCCCTCACTGTCTACGCTCCAAGGAGCGAGTACCTTGTCCCCTTGGATGTGAGCCATGAGCTTTTCCCACATCTCGTTAGCCTTCACGAGGTGCGTGTTCTCCATGAGGAGCGCCTGCATCTCACGTGAGCGCTTGATGCTGTCCACATAGAAGAGGTCGTGAGCCAGCGCTCGAGAGCCCCAGTGGTAGATGTGATACCACTCCATGAGCTCCGTGTAGGATGCCCCATTTAGGACGCTTGGGAGATTTCCGCTATGACTATTTCCGCTATTGCCTCCATCAGCGCGACCAAGATGTTGATGAGAGCGAGGACTGCTATCAGAGTGGTCCTGTGATGTCCCAGATTCGGCAATTGACGACTTTATGAAGCCACTGCCATCCAGGTGGCCCCTCGTAGGAGCGTTGTGAGGAGACTTCGAGTTCAGAGGAGGCTTGTAGAGGTCCCCGCTGCGCTCCTGATGTTTGACGTCATGCGTCTTTTGGGTACGGGCAGCCGCTATCCTCTGTTGGACGCTCGTCGTATCCGATAGGAGGAAGAGCTGTCGATTTCCTACAGTTCCTTGCTCGAGGTACGCCTGAAATGCTACGTACGCGTCAGGCGGCTCAAAGTCTAGCTTCTTCCAGAACGGTCGCCCGTCTGGGAGCATAGGATATCCCTCGTCATATGACAATGGGACATATGCACTTCGGAGGACTTGTTCGTTCAAGATGAGCGTTGGGAGCCTGTAGTCCTCACTGATCTCTGCGCCTTCGCTATTGAGTCGAGGGGAGTCCTCACTGAGGTGCCCTTTGGAGTTCTCCTTGTCTGCAATTGCGTCATGAGGCGCGCTAGCATTCTCTTGGGAGCTATCTGTGTTACGAGGGCGGTTTGTGGCTGCGAGGACTTCGCGTGCTTGTGCAGAGAGATGAGAGCTGTTACTGTTTGAGAGAGATGAGTTCGCTGTGAGTTGATCGATCTCTTGAGGGGATATGGGTGACAGGTGCCCCTTCACGGTGGTGGATGGGGCGAGGAGATCCGAACGGTGGAAGCCTTCAGGCAATCCTAGGGCGTTAAGGGGCACTCGCAAGGAGGCCTCTCTTACAACGTCAGCCCTAGTGATTTGACGTGAGATGGGCAATATTGGATCCTAGTTTGAGCAAATTATAACATAAGGAACAGAGTCGAATCAAGGAAGAAATTATTAAATTTTGTTAATGTTATCCTACCATTTTGGTAATATCCACCTTCAGCAATGTCCCTCAGGTTCTGTATGTAGGTTGGTATTTTGTCAAAATGGTCCGGCCCCGGCGATCCCAAAAAAGACCAATTGGTTAATTAACACATGGCGAATTATTCATGTGCCTTCCTTTACGAGATCGCGTATAATGATGTTATTGAAGAGAGAAGGAATCCTTCCTTCCGTTCAATAAAGAAAGGTTCAGAAAATGTCTTACGAAACCGATTATGAGATTCCGACCGTCAATACCGATTCTGAGAATCTTCTCCTTCTTCCCACCACCTCTTCAAAAATCAGATTCCTAAACCAAAAAGGATATTCCCGTTACCAAATCTCAAAAGTTCTCAAAATCCGTTACCAACACGTCAGAAATGTTCTCATCACCCCAGTAAAAACCCCCCGTACATAAAAAGGTAAGGGATCCCGAAAGGGATCCCAACCCCTCAAAAAGGATCAAGGTCATGTTGTTCGCAATGGTAATGGGATTCGGAGCGGCTTGTTTCGCCAGTGGTTGGTTTTTCGCACAGAAGGTCGATTTCGAGATCGAGTCCCGTAAGCGGCTCCGGGCGATCGAAAAGCGTTGGAGCTGATCAAGAAAGGGCCTTCGGGCCCTTTTTTGTTATGCCGTAGGGACCGGCCCGGACATGTCATAGTCATGGCTATCTATAGGCCCGGACCTGTCAGAGTCTTACCCACCCGGGGGACCAGTCAGGGTGTGATCCTTAACTCCTACAAGTCAGGGTGTGATAATTCAATAGTAGGACTGCTCCTAGACTAATCAATAATGATGGGCGCCCATAGAAAGACCCTCTTTTGACCATTGCTTTGACCCAAAGAATGATGATATAATACTTATGTTCAATGGGATTCACCCAATGAATACACAAAAGGACTAAACCAAATGAACACCGAACTGAACACCGAACTGAACACCGAACTGAACACCGACGTCGAGACCAACACCGAGGTCGAGGTCAACCCGGTCGTCGCGCACCTCCTCGCGCTCCCGACCAAGAGCGCCCGCATCCGCTTCCTGTTCGAGCAGGGGATGTCGCGGGGCGCGATCGCGAAGGTCCTCGGGATCCGTTATCAGCACGTACGGAACGTGTTGATCACCCCCGTCAAGACCCCACGTTCGGTCTAACAACAGGAAGGGAAGGGGCGAGAGCCCCTTTTCCTACCAACCGAAAGGCACTGTTCGCTATGACAAGAATCGCGGTCGTAGGGATCTTAGCAGGTGTGATCCTAGGGGTGTTCGCATCCCTAGGAGGCGACCTCTATGATGCCTGGAGCTATAAGTCATGCGTGTCCGAGTTCAATGGCATCGCCCAGATGTACGGACACAATACCCCATCGGAGCAGAAGCACATCGCACAGCAGTGCTCCGAACTCACAATCTTCCCGTAGGAGCGGATCACGAGATAGGGCTTCGGCCCTATTTTCGTCCGTATGACCGCCCGGACTAGTCAGAGTCCGAGTGGCGCTGCAAAGTCGGCTCTCATTTTGGACCGTATCAGGTTAAAATGAGGGTCGCCCATCATTTTGACACTTGATTGCCCATCGAGTGGTGCTATATAATAGAGGTAGATGAAGAGAGACACTTGCTCAAGGGAGCACGAGGTCGAGCTCCATCTATTACCGAGTCGGATTTCCCGACACGGAGCACTAGAAAGGGCTACAACTACTATGGCAAGACAGCCAAGAACCGAAGAGACAAACGTGTCCTCAGCACCTGAGGTCGCGGAGACGCCAGCTGCAGAAGTCGAGACCAAGGTCGAGGAGCAGAAGACCGAGGAGACCAAGACCGAGGAGCCAGTTGCAGAACAGCCTGCAGCAGCTCCTCCTGTGACTGCCGAGCAGTTCATACAGATCATGCAGGCGATGCTGGCCAACAGAACCACGTTGGTCCCAGTACCAATGCCAGCGACCACGAGGATGATGGCTCCTATCCAGCCTCTGAGCCCTGCATACAGAGCAGAGCTCGTGAAGCTCCCCACCAAGAGCGCCATGATCAGGAAGATGGCAGCTGACGGCTACACGAAGTCGGCGATCTCCAAGCATCTGAACATCATCTATCAGCACGTCAGGAATGTGTTGAACACACCAGTGAAGCGGCCGATGGGGATGGAGACCCAGGTCATCGAGGGTAACGTCTTCAGGCTCAATCCGGAGCTTGTGAAGGCAGAATCGGAGAAGGTCGGCCTCACGGAAGCTCAGATCACCGAGCTCTACAACAGGCTGTCGGGTATCACGCCGACTGTCGCTCCCACCGTTGCTCCGGCGTCTTCTGAGATGGCGCCGCAGTCGGGTGGCGGCGAGGAGGCTGTGAATGAGTCTGAGGAGCCTTCAAGTTCTCAGGCAGCCTAGGGCGGATACAAACGACAGTCGTTTAGATAAGGCGACGCGGTAATAACTCGGAGGCGCCTGCAAAGGCGTCTCTGATTTTTTCACCTCTGCCAGGACTAGTCCTATGCATCCAATGGCCAAAATAGGAAACTATTTATTCACTTTAGGCACAATCGATAACTTATTGAAATCATTAGACTTTTTTGGTTCCCTAGTTAGATTAGTTTTTACTAATACTATATACTATATTCAATACATAACAAATGAAAGGAATATGTTAGTTAGACATGTCCTCCTGGACTATTACATAACATACATACCAGTCATACCTTCATTTAATATTCTATTATCTATCTTCTATTTACTATTTATTTTTAACTACTCTAAGTAAGTAAGTAGTGAATAGATAATAAAAACAACAAGATAGAGTTAGTCACCCTTCATGGATAAGCTAGTTCTTTTCAAAAAATTTCTACAACCCCCTACATGCCGTTACAAACAGAGAATGTCCCACTGCAACAGTACCCCATCTCGAACGGTCATTAAATCTTGTTAATGACCCATGTTTCTGCCTTGATTTTAATGTTACTCCTATGATATAATCTAGTAGTTACAGCAGAGGAGCAAGTAGTTAGCATCATGCCAACCAACAACGAAGAAGAACTCAGCAGCGAGAAGAAGAACAACAACAACAACACAGAGGAGGAACTGCTTATTCGCATCCAACAGGAGCTGCGACGTCCTAATATCACACCTGACAATGTCCTAGAGGAGCTTGGACTCATTGACACTAACTGTAGCTACCTACCTAGTGACTTCGATCAAGCAGGGAACTACATACCTCGTCCTCTGGGGCTCAGAAGCATCCCCAAGAGAACTGCAGGGGCTCCCTTCAAGCTCACTCTCGCCCAGGAGAACGCAATTGCGGAGCGTATGAAGGATCCCAACCAAAAGATCCAGGACATCAAAAGGGAATTCAAAGTAACTCAAACAGTAATCGACCGTATCCGTAGGGAACATAACATCCCGTCAAGGCGGAGCTACGTAGCTACCTACTTCGGAAGACAACTCAAGAGCGCACAGAAGAAGGAGAAGGAGTAGGAGTAGGAGAAGGAGTAGGAGAAGGAGTAGGAGTAGGAGTAGGAGACCCTAAAAATAACCTTATGGCCACCATCATTTTGACACTTGAAACCCCTCCTTGGTTTCATATATAATAGAAAGAAAATACCAACGAACACAAAGAAACGTAAGGAGCTAATACACAATGTCCACTCAAGACGCATCTCCCACTGTATGGTGGTCTACAAAGGCTCCGGAGCACTGTAATCTATGCAAGGCGCCTCTCTCAGCCACCTTTGTCGATGGCCAAGCTTACACCCCTAGACTCTGTTGGTGCATCCTTTGTGTCAAATGTCACAAAGCACACGGGAGAGGATTCGGCCCATCTCTAGGACAACTATATCAACAGCTCCCCACTCTAAACAAAGCACATCCAGATCGTTATTGGCGAGTGAAAGGGTAAATCCCACAATGGTAAACACCTACTTCATAGACATTGGTCTAAAAGACATCAACGCTGAAGAGGCAATCCTAGATCTCCTAGGACCTCCAACAGACTCCGGAGCCGGATTCGGGCTCATCGATATGCAATGGTATGGCATCCCAGAAGGCTCCTACGCACCTTCTCTCCTAAAGGCGATCCAGGATGCGATCCCAGAGGCGTCACTCGCCTATGTAGTCTACTGCCAAGAGGGCAACAATTGTGTAACTCCTATCATTGACTACAAATCTCCCTGGTTCATAAAGGAGGAAACCTAATGGCTCTAACCACCTCAATTCACGCACAGCTAACGGATCAACTCGTTAACGTGTACTATCATCAGCCCTTAGACCCTTCCCAAAGACCTACTTGGGAGCTGCGCCTCCTCGATATCCCAACTGGTGAATCCTTCACTATCTCTTACACGACTGAAAACGATGCCACATTATCTTTCGCAGCTTGGCTTTGTGCTGATAACCCTGGAGTGCTCCAATCATATGTAGAGGCTCTGAAAAAAGCGATCCCGCAACACTTACATAGGCTTTTTCTCCCATGATGCAGAGCTGCTGCTGCTTCACAGTTACTATCAAGGCGAAAAACAATGGCTAAAGAGAAAGGTCGCATCTCCTATAACGATGTGCTACGATTCCCACCAGCTATACAACAACAGATCTGGAATAAACTCGCTCAACAAGGTGTTATAGTTAACACATCTCCTGTTGAGCAAGGGAGTCCACAAGGTCGAAGAAAGGCATCTATGGCTTCTCTGCCATTGATGATCATCTGCTCCATCCTCATCCTCTCAATGATGTGGTTAGCAGGTCTAACTGGTGGTGGTGAGCATGGTGGGTCCAGCACTTCGTTCCGTACATCTATCATCAGGTAAACTCTCTGCTAGTCAAGTTTGCTATCATCAGGTAAACTCTCTGCTAGTCAAGTTTGATATCACTGGCAGATCATTTTGATCCGAAAATAATGTTGTCCTGAGAATGAGGGTAAACCCCCCAATGAACACATCCATCCAACAATGATGAAGACCCCCGAATGGCCCCTAGTTCGCGTTCATAGCATCTCAATCGTTTCGCATCCCCCATAGGTAGGAACTCGTTACCAAATGAAAACGATCGCCTCCACGCTCTCGCGTTCGCGTTCATAGCATCTCAATCGTAGTTGCTCGCCCATATATCAAAACTCCTTCTCCAATCATTTTGTTGTCAACCATCATTTGGACTCTTGATGTCCCCTATGGTCTTATTATATAATACTGCTGTTACGATACAATTGAGTACCACATAGACCGAATACTAACATACACAACCAAGTTAACCTTTTCGGTAAAGAGAGAATGGTCCTAATGCACAACAAAGACGGAGACGATCCACAAGAAGACGACGAGTTACATCTACATCCTCACTCACACAGCAAGGGCGATAGGAACTATCAGTTCTTGGTCTCGATAGGGCACGCTCCTCTATCGCTCACGCGCTCTCAGATACGGGAGTTGATTACCCGTGCTCTGAAAGAGAGGCTTGGTGTCACTATGGACATCCGCGTGTCGCGTTACAATACACCCGCTGCAGTACGCCGTGGGAAAGAAATGCAACACGCTGCGGAGGAACTCATCCAGAACACGTTCTCAGTGCATGAGGCTAGGCTCTCCATCCTAGAACTGCATTCACCAAAAGCCAGCAACGATCCTGATGACTCTCAATGCAGTTCTAGTTCTAGTTCTAGTTCTACTAATGCAATGCCAACAAAGGGAAGCAAGACAAGTGAGTGATGACGACAGCAGATACCACGACGTGTTTGAGCTCTCACTCCACCATGGGACCGGAGTCTTCAGAGACTTCGATGGCCTAGCTAGTAGGGATGAGGTCTTCAAGATATGTGAGGTCCCAGAGACGGAGACAAACCCTCCGAAGTACGTGTGGGATCTGGTATGCGAGGAGCCTGAGATAGAGTCCTTACTCCCAGCCATTAGAGACATTACCTTGAACATCATATTTGAGCAGCTCGATCTCACAGAGCATAAGCCCACCTGGGATGAGGCCTTCCAGGTAGCGAATACTGTCCATGAGCTCCTCACCGTTAGGAAATGGCTGAAAGTGAAGGACTTCTAAACAATGGAACTATTCATATTCGATGTTGCTCTCGCAGTCTTACTGTTAGGCTCATGTCTATACGGCTTGCTTCTCGTACGTAGGCAGAAACGACAGCTCAAACTCATGCTGGCTTACAATGCCGTCATGTTATGCTTCATCAGGGATGCGTACATGATGCGTATGACTCCTTTGGGTCGTGCTCTGTTCGACGCGTACCTAGAAGGAGTGAGACAGGATACTGAAATGAATAAGGAAGGATCCTAATCCGATGAGTATGATGACAGTTGACGAGAGGGCTGCTCGTGTACATCCAAGAGCGTGTGGGGATTGTAAGCTATGTTGTAAGCTCCTACCTGTTCAAGACTTACACCCAGCCAATACTTGGTGCCCTCACGCAAACACAAACACAGATACAAACGCTCCTCACGCTAAGGGCTGTAAGATCTACAATAACCGCCCATTGAGCTGTAAAGCCTTCGCATGCATGTGGCTTGCGGACAAGGACTTTCTCAGATCCCACAACATCAGGATCAGACGGCCTGATATCTGCCACTACGTCTTAGATGAAAGCGCTGACATTGTCTACATCAACAACACACAGTTCGCCTGCCTCCAGGTGTGGGCGGATCCCAAATTCCCTAACGCTTGGCGGGTAGACAAAGAGCTCAAAAAGTTGATGTCCCTTCTAGGGACTCACAGAAATGTTACAATGATCAGGAATGGGGATGCTGACGGAATCTGTGTAGTACCTCCTACTCTAGGCCCCGATAGGAGATGGATAGAACGTAAGGTCCGATACACCAAGAATCCTACTACAGAGGCGGAGAAGATGGAGTTCTTCAACAAGGTAAGATAAGATAAGATAAGATAAGATAAGGAGTGGAGTGAACGATGGATCGTGATCAACTGATAGCCCTTATGGCTGCTACGATTTTCGCTTCCGACCCGCGCAAGCACAACAACGACCACATAGAGGCTGCTCGTCATGCTGTGGCTCAAGCCGACATGATTTGGAGGTGCGTCAGCCGAAGGGGGGAAATCGAGCCACTGCCCTATTACGCCGGTCCGTTCTTCAGCAAGGGGTAAGGTAATACACACATCATGTTCAAAGAAGTAGCAACTCTGGGTTACTTCATCATCTGCTCGGCTTCCCTAGAAGCTGCCTCTGACTATGTCTGGAAATCTCCTCCGCCTTCTGTCGTCCCTATGACACGGCAGGAGTATAGAGAGCTAGTGCTTCAGGGGGAGATAGCACTACGAGAGGAAGCTTTCCGTCAGCAGGGGGCTGCTAGAGCAGCTCTGGAAAAGGCCCAAAAGCTCTACGGGAAAGGATAACACAGTGCCTTTCTTTGGCTTCAGGAGCTCCAGATATCCCAAACAGAACCCACTGTGGCAAATCAGCACTCCCACCGCCTTCGACATGCTTGTTGCCGAAGCTCTCAGAATGGAACAGTTCCCAAATGACATCCTCAAACTCGGCTACGCCAAAGGGTTCTACGATCGCATCGTCATGCTAGGGGAGAAGCACAACTGGACTGTAAGCATCTCCATCACCGACAAGGACAAAAAGGAGTAACACAATGACAAGAAGACCATCTGTCTCTTCGGCAGATATCACAAAGATCCTCACACATGATCTGAGGGAGGAAGCTGTACGTACGTCCCTAGCAGGCTACGTACATCAGGATCTGCGTAACATCCACAACATTGTGTTCCCTGCGGAGACTCTGTACAGAATCATTACAGAGTACGTCCAGTTAGTATCCTACGACATGCTTAAGCATGCTCAAAGGCTCCAAGCCGCAGGTGTGCGTCCTCGTAACTGGCCAAAGGAGGAGGAGGGGTAAACTCACAACAATGTCCAGTATCTCCAATCCTTGTGGCTCCTGTACAGCTTGTTGTAAGACGATGGCTGTGGAGGAGCTCAAAAAGCCCGATGGTGTCTCCTGTAAACATATCCGTAAGCACATTGGAGGTTGTAAGATCTACGCCAACCGACCCGAGAGCTGTAAGTCCTACGTGTGCTGCTATCACACCTGGGTCCAAAACGGTGATAAGGTCCCAATCTCCCTAAGGCCGAATCACTCACACGTCATCATCGACTACATGCCTGACATGGATGCGCATTTCGTGCGAACCTTGTCGCCTTACCAGAACGCTTGGGCTAAAGCTCCCGTCGCTGGAGTCATCGCCGGCATGGTCTTACAGGGGCTCAAGATCATCCTAATGGTCGATGGATCTCCTGTAGGGAAGTTCCGAGAGGACACCACAAGACAGCTCACCATAGTCTCAGACTCAGAACTAGGCAAAACTATTGGTAGACCCTCATTTTGACACTTGAAGTCGATCCTTAGTTTGCTGTATAATATAGACATAATAGCAAGAGGCCTTACTCACATGCACTTCATATATCCAGACAACGATCCCCCGAGAGGGTTCCACAGATCGATAAAATACCATGATCTGGATGCCACCAAGTTCTGGAGTAGGCACTACTCGAACGCGAAGTACTTGACGTTCATCGCACAACACTCTGATACCTCCACACCAGAAAAACTTCAGGCCATGAAGGAGCTCGACACCGCAGACAATAAAATGAAGTATTGGAGACGTCATCCTAACTTCAACCTCAAAACTGCCAACAGACTCAAAGAGGAGATGGACAGACAATGGACACCACCACAACCAACAACACAGAGAACACAAACAACAGCGAAGAGGAAGTCTGGGTGATGGAGATCCTCACTACTCCTGGCAGCAAGGCATTTCTAAAGTCCTTCGATCCGGACAAACATAATGGCCGTGGTGATGTCGAGTTCACCTACGTCCTCAGCTTAGCCAGAAAATTCCCTAGCTTCGAGGCTTTGTGGGAGTGTTGGAGGACGCAATCCACCAAAAAGCCCTATCGCCCCGACGGCAAACCTAATCGCCCTCTCACATCTTTCACAATCCATCCTAAGAGGATCAAGTAAGAAGCAACAACTCTCATGTCATACGCTCAATATCGATCACAGTCCCAATCCAACTCGTACTTCATACGTAATCCCAAACCCAACGTGTATGAGGTATCGAGGTACGATGGTAGTATGGGCGGGTACTCAAGCAGGCCCTCTCAGGTCTACCTCGTGAAAGGGAACCCACTCACAGATGCCTGGGGATGTGATTGCCCGGGTGGTTGGCAGAGTAGCAACAAGGGATACTCCCCATGCAAGCACGGTTATATCGTAAGGCGTTGGATCCTCCTAACACAGAAGTCTCTGAACAAGGGATACCCTGTGTACTACGACTCCAACACGGATAAGTTCTATCCTCTGAAGGGTCTTCCCCTCCAATGAGCAAAGATAAAGATGATCGTAACGATCACAGTCACTTCACATATCGTATTAGCGCAGGTCTAGAGACTCTGCTAGTTGGCATAGCTATAGGAGCTGTGAGCACAGCCCTTTGGTTCGGCCTCCTCTATCTGTTCTTCGGCTAGTTCATTAACAACATTTAATGGAATGCTCATCATTTGGACTCTTGATTTGATGTCTCAACTATTATATAATGGTGTTAACATCACACATTTTGGATGGGTGTACAAAGAATGAGTACTGCTGCCTCTACCAAAGAGAGACTACCAGATCTACGGAATGCTACGTTGGAGTTCCTCATTGATGAGACCCGTAACACGAGGGTCGAGCTCAATCGACTGAAGAAGCTGGAAGCTTATTACTCCACAGCCTTGAAGGCTCGAATCCCCACAGATGAACAGGGTGCACAGATCTCCCAAAGCTCCCACTTCGCTGTCACAGTCAATACCGTCACTCAGGAGCGCATCTCAACGGAGCTCTGTAGAGAGCTCCTTCCCCCAGAGCTCCTAGCCCAAGTAACTGTCACCACCTCGTTTCAAACCCTCAAGTTCTCTCCAATCACTACTGCTGCTACGAATAACGAAAGAGACTAAGGACCAAAAGTCATGAGCGATCTTGCCCAAGTGAACACGAACACGAACACGAACACGAACGAGGACTCCACAGAGGGACTCCTCAGTCCCGAGGAGAGTCTGAACGAGAAGATAGTGTTCACTCTTACAATGTTCCCCAAGCTCACTCCCAGCATGTTGCAAGTGGGTGTAGGGCCTCACATCCCTCCAAGGAAATGGCGCCCGCTAGTGGAGAAGCTCATCCTTGATGGAACTATCAAGAGGTCTGAGCTTGGTGTCACTACTCCTATTGGCCAATACAGGACTTATACTGTCCTCTCACTCACCAATCCCATCCCCTTACAGAAGCTGATGGAGAGGTACAGATTATCCTAGCGCCTACAACACAACACAACACAACACAACACAACAAGGGTGACGGTAACGTCTTATGGCCAATGTAGTCAATTTCGGTAGTTCCCACTATGAGGGAGATCCAGCCGACTTCAACAATACTAACGGCCTCACGGAGGAGGCCCTGAGGGACCTACAGAAGTCAGGTCTCTTCCCCTCCGACCTAGTTGCCCGGCCACTAGAGGCCGTTGAGCGATCGATCACAAACTGCTCCCCTTCAACGCGTGGTTACGTCTTACCTTACTTCGATCTATCCGGTGAACCCATAGGGTTCTATCGGGTAAAGGTTCTCACTCCTGCCTATGAGGAAGGTGCGAAGTACAAACAGCCTCGCAAGTCTGAGAACCACATCTACTTCCCAAGGCACTTCTCAACCACCTTAAAGTCCTGGATGTTTCATAATCCTCACGCACGCCTCCTCATAATCACCGAGGGCGAGAAGAAGGCTGCAGCAGCGTGCAAAGTCGGTCTCCCGTGTATAGCCCTGTCAGGAGTCTACTCTTGGAAGACGCGTACTATCTCCCTCCCAAAGGAGACTGAGCTCACTGCCACAAAGAAATCCCTGAGGGCCACCTTGCCAGGAAGCGATGCATCCCTTCCGGAGATGTCTCAGCTCGCTAAAGGGTTCTCAATCCTGTTTGACTTGATCACACAATACTCCCTCACCATTGTCATCATCTTCGACTCTGACTCCGACGGGTCTCTGAAGAATGAAGTACAACGTGCAGCGACACTGCTGGGCTATGAGCTCCGCTACTTAGGGATTCCTAGCACACAAATCAAACAGTACATCCTTCCATCGATCACCACAAACGATAGTGATGCTGACTCTAAGATAGGTCTTGATGACTACTTGATGCATTCCCCAGCAGACCTCCTTTCAACAAACCTCAAGAAGGTCCTTTCGGATCCTAACGCTTTCCCTAAGCATCCTAACCCTCAAGGGTTCCTGAACACTCAGTTGAATCGACCGCTAGGCCGTAAGGATCTCCAACAGCTCTCCTCAGTCCTTCTGGCCGAGCTCGATGCCTCCGGATCGCGTTATCGAGAGCAACACTCCGGGAAGCCCTACTTCTTCGACAGAACCTCTCACAAGTTGATCCCGGCTGCCCTCTCCACCAACGAAGTCCTGCATGAATCCCCTTTCGGTACCTTACTCTACAAGAAGTTCGGGCTCACCGCTACAGATAAGAACCTCCTCAGCTGGCTTGCTAGCCAGTTTACTGGAGAGGATCCTATCTCTGAAGTCCAGCCCCGTCGAGTGCGTACCTTGATCACAGAGCATGAGGACTCACGCAACCCATATGGTATCGCCTTACAAATCTCTGACTCTCAGTTCATTGCAATCTCTCCTAGCGCCGCCTCCCCCATTGAGATCCTTACGAATGGTTCCAAAGGAATCTTGTTTGAGCAGAACCAAGTAGACCCCCTTGACACAGAGCTACTCCTCAGCTACTTCGATGAGTTCCGATCAGAAGCTCCCACCTTGGAGCCTTGGTGGAGATCAGTCCTAGAGGACTCGAATCTAGGTTCTTCAGTCCCTACTGAAGGCGACACAGATAGCTCGAACCCAAATAAGTCATCTAGTAGTAGTAGTAGTGTGCCAGATAGTGGTAGCGGAGCTCTAGATGGAGCGCGTATGAGGGACTATGCTACACTCCTCTTCTACATCTCTCCTTTCCTGCAACGTTGGAGAGGAATCCAACTACCTGTAGAGATCATGATAGGTGAAGCCGGATCCGGAAAGTCCTCCCTCTACTCCATGCGCTTGCAGATCCTAACAGGTCGACCTCATTTGCGAAACATCCCTAATGACCTGAAAGATTGGAATGCCTCCGTCACAAACTCAGGGGGCCTCCTAGTATTCGATAACGTCCACTTCTCCAAGAAGGATCTAAAGCAACAGATCTCTGATGAAGTATGTCGAATCATCACTGAGCCTAATCCACATGTCGAACTCCGGAAGTACTTCACAACTTCAACCCTAGTGAGGATTCCCGTAGATGTCACGTTTGCTTTTACCGCAATACAACAGCCGTTTCAGAATGCGGACCTCTTCCAGAGATCGGCCGTCTTCGAGCTGGTTAAGCTTGGAAGTTCGCCTGACGGATATTGGGTGGACAAACAGATTGAGAAGCGTGGCGGTAGAGAAGCTTGGCTCGCACATCATCTTGTCTTCCTACACAGATTCCTCCGTATTGCGTCTCGAGATCCCCATGCAAGTGGATGGTCAGAAGACTTCATATCGACTCATCGCCTCGCCAGTCTCGAACAAGCCCTCTCCATTGCAGGTCGGATACTAGGTATCCATTCCGACGCCTTCTCTCCTGGGGATACTATCAAGGCCTCTCAGGAGAAGTCCCTCTCAGAAGCCGATTGGACTTTCGAGGCTATCTCCCGTTACGTCCAAGAACTCCGCAATAAAGACTCCCATGCCAAATTCTATGCGAAGGACATCTATGAGTGGGCACAAGGCTCTCAGGAGTACTCTGACAATCCCATCCTCCAATCGTCTAGGCGTATTGGTCGATACCTAACAGCTCACGTGTCTCAGCTCGCCTCCTCACTGTATGTCCTTCCTGGAGGTCTTGTAGGGAATGCCTCTAGATATCGCCTAGTGGATAGCTTGCCACCCCTAGCCAAGAGGTAACTCACAACAACATACCATGGTACACAAGACTCCTATCGCTATAGTCCAGAGCGTCCTATCTGACTACGATGCTGGTATGCCTATCATACGCATCTCCATGATTCATGGACTCTCCGAGACAGCCATCAAGTCCCTAGTCCATAAGACTGGGAGACCTAGTAGGATTCCCGGTAAGGTTACTGGTAAAACCTACCCCAACTCACAGAAAGCACGAAAGGCCTACTTAAATGCAAAGCCCCCGAACTCGCCCTCGTAGCAACTTCATGCGTTTCTCACCCCCATAGGCTGCGCGATCGTTCTCCAATCAAAACGAAAGGCGAAAGGCGAAAGGCGAAAGGAACCCACCTAATGGCTCAATGCAACTACTGTAATCTGCAGGACATCAAAAAGGCAGCTTCAAAGGTAGAGGGTGCCAGAGTCATTGTAACTCCTAGGCCCGAGGAAGGATGCTTCCCAGACGGAGTGGATATATACATACACTACCCAAAAGACCCCATACCTACCCTTGCTGGGTGGTTAGCAAAGCTCCCTGATCATTGTGTATGTCATGAATGAGGAGCACTCCCTATGGGAAGGAGACCCAAAGTCGAGCGTGTGGAGCCTCTAAGATCCTCTCAGATAGGTGGGCGATTCCGAATGACTCCCCACAACATGGATCGTCTCGAGAACATCACCACTGAGCAAGTGGAGGTAGTGCAAAGAGTCTGCCTGAGCATCTATACTGATATGAGTAACAATGGATTCTCCCTAAGGGAGGCTCTTGCAGCTGTGTACTTAAGTGGTGTCTCTCATGCGTTCGAAACCTTAAAGTCAGGAGAGTAGAGAAGAGATGGCTCCTCGATCAGTAGTAGTCAAAGAGGGAGACACGTTGTGGTCATTAGCTCGTCTCCACCTTGGCAATCCAGATCAGTGGCCGAGGATCTGGTACCTGAATACTGCTCGCATCATCGGTGAACAGAGACGCAGAGGGTTGTACCCGAACAAACCTGAAGACTGGATCTTTCCAGGGACGGAGTTAAGGCTACCTGAGGTATCCACTATGCGTTCGAAACCGTGCTAAAGGAGGAACACCCCTAAATGAAGCCCCCGAACTCGCGCTATTCTCTTTTCATTCGTTTCGAACCCCCATAGGTAAAACCTCAGTCTCCAATCAAAATGAGTGAGAACAGGAGTACAATAATGGAGCGTACTGGATACTTTCACGACCTTGCTACTGATGATGCCATCCAGACCGTTAAGGCAGAAGCCAAGCGGACGGCGGAGCTCACAGGGAAACCTGTATGGGTCATCAGACACCCTAAGGATAATGTGCACTCTTGGACTACGCTAGGGCCCGACACCTTACAAGGCGCTTACTTGAAGTCAGCAGGTCTAGAGTATGTAGAGGAGATCTGTGCTAATCTCAAAAGTTGAGAAGCCTCTCAAGAAAGGGAATCTTATGGTCGCACTCAAAAAATTCCTTGATGACCCTATAGGAGTTCCTATATAATAGTGGTGTTGAGAGGGAGAGAAGAGAAGTGAATCCTCTCAACGTGTTCCACATTACTACCGAGAAAGGACGAAGACTATGGACGACGAGACTGCAGTGCAGGAAGGCGATCCGAATGCTACCGCAGCGGCAGCTGCTGCTGGCGCGACGAACGGAGGGCCTCTGAAGGACGGATCAAAGATCCTCCTGTCCAACGGCGTGGCTCGGCTGGACTACATCCGCAAGCGCTGGAAGGAAGGTGCCTCTCGGTCGGTGATCACGAAGGAGGTGAATGAGCTTCGGGCTGCTGGCTCGAACGAAATTCCCTACCAGATCGTCTTCTCGGCCACCAAGGGAGTTCCTGGAGGTCCTCCGAAGGCAGCTCCTGCGGAAGCAGCGACAGGCGAGGGAGCCCAACAGACGGCTGTGTAAGCAGTTCAAGTCTCGCTCACTCGCTCTGATCTAACTGCCTAGCGTGACTGAGAGCGGGAGCGGGAGGGGAGTGCTATCTGATATGGTACTCTCCTCCTAGCTCTCATCCACCTCTCGCTCCCCAGGGAACGAATGCGGCGCGGATGCGACACTCATGACAGAAGATAAGTCGGTAGTACGTCCTCCCTGTTTGGTATGCCAAGAGTGTCCTAGAGGGCCTGATCACCCTGTATGTGATGGATGCTGGAGAGATCTCCATCAACATAGTAGACGCCCTATAAAGTTTTGGCGTTTGCCATCACATCACCATCATCAGCTCCCCAGGGAACGAATGCGGCGCGAGAATAACATCACATAACACAGTAACAGTATGAGGGCATGATGGCAGTATCTGTCCCTACCCAATCCGAGTTCGATGCCTTGGCTGCCCGAGTTACAGCTCTTGAGCATACAGGTGGAATTATAGTCCCTCCTGTAGTCTCTCCAGATGGTACTATCATCACTCCAGGGAAAGGTGTCATCGACGACGGCTTAGGCCACAAGTGGACTGTTACGGCTGCCGGGCAAATAGCTCGAGACCTCAGCACGGATACAAGTACAAGCGGTGTCATTCAGGCTGGGTGGTTCGGAAAAACGATATGGCAGATGCACTCCACGCGTCTAGCGTGGTCCTCGCTTCCTGTATGGCCTCCGATTTGGCTCCCCTCCGGAGGGAGCACAACATCTCCATTTCCTCCTTCTTCTTCTTCTCCTCCTGTTCCTGCTCCTTCTACCGTCTTGAGATGTAGTGCATTCACTCGTAACATTGGGGTTAACAACCATCTAGGATGGTCAGGTACTCCGTACTCGAACACAGCTGTCATCCAAGCAGCACTAGCCTTCTTGGGAATTACCTTAGTGCGCGATGCGGTCCCTTGGTCGGATGATGTCCAGAAGCAATACCAGGCCCTTTCAAACGCAGGCGTCCGTTGGAACTTTGTAGTAGGCCCATCAGGGCAAGATATGACTACAAGCCTCCCTCTGGAACTGAATCGCATCGTCTCAATGGGTGCCCCAGCCGTCAGTATCGAAGGGCCTAACGAATTGAATGGTCAGATTGTGACCTTCAATGGTGCTCCTTCTTCAGATCCCGCAGTTGGTGCTGCAATCCAAAGGTTTGTTGCACAAAGTGTCCGTGCGAACTCCCTTCTCGCCGGGAAGCTTCTAATCAATATCTCCTTGACCAACGGGGCAGCCAACTGGGAGAACTATCTGAATGCCCTCGGAGATCTTTCAGGATCTTGCGACAGAGGGAACTGGCACGTCTACTTCAATGGCGGAGCTCAGCCTACAGCTAATCTCACAAACATGAGGCAGTACGCTCTGAGATCCGCTCCCAATCGTCCTAGCATCTATACTGAGACAGGGTACTTCACAGCCTTCCAAGACTCCTCAGGCTGGGGCGGATGTGATGAGGCTACTCAGGCGAAGAACACTCTGAACCTCCTTGCTGCGACCGCGAAGATGGGGATCGCTCAGACCTTCCTCTATGAGCTCCTAGAAGGTACACTGAATCCCTCCTCGACCGATATCGAGAACACTTTCGGATTGTTCCACTCCGATGGGAGCGTCAAGCCTGTTGCTACGGCTATCCACAATCTGTTTCTAATCCTCGCAGACTCCAATCCTTCACCTACTACTGCTCTCACTCCTACATTCACCTTCACAGGCCTACCTTCTACTGCTCTGTGGCTCCTGCTATCGAAAGGGAGTAACGTCTTCGAGTTGCTGGTGTGGAACGAAGCTCCGAACTGGGACTTCACGAACAAAAGGGCAATAGCAGTCCCACCGACTAACGTAACTCTCACGCTCTCCAAGCCTATGACATCGATGAAAGTATACGACCCTGTAAACAGTGTGAATGTTGTACAGATAGCTGCTGCCCCAATCTCCACGTTGACGTTCCCACTTGCGGACCGCATGCAGGTCATCGAGCTGACGCCGTAAGGCCTTAATATGAAACGGCTCTTTAATCCTGCAGCTTTTGCTGACCGCGTGCATCGGAAGATGCAGCAAGACAAGCTGTCGTTTCGAGATGTCGAGTTACAGTCAGGAGTCGATCACGCCAATATCCACAGAGTGGTCATAACACGTACTCGCGTACCGAGTGTAGAAACATACCTCCGACTGGTCCGTTGGTTGAACTCAAAGCAAACCAAAGCAAAGCAAACCAACTCAAAGCAAACCAAAGTCGCGCTAGGCGCGGGGAGGGGCGCACGCCGCGATCAACGATGTGCGCGCCTGCGCCAGCATCTACTTTGAGCTGCGGCGAAGGGAGTCAGCAAATGCCTGAAGAGATTGTCGCTATTATATTGCTCGCTGCCTACTTCGCAGCGGTTGGTTTCACCCTGGTTCATTGGCGAGTAAAGTAACCAAGCCTTAACTGAGTATCAGTAATGACTACTTGTTGACGTTTAAGGAGCTGTATGCCGTAAGGCGTGAGCGACTAGATAGTCGGTCCGCTCCAGAACGTTTACTCTGTTTCGATCCGGGAGAGACGACAGGCACAGCAGTGTTCCACAATGACGCCTTCATCACCTCAGAGCAGTATAACACCTCATCGCCTCCTTTGGCAATTGAAGTGTTTACGGGGCTGTTCCAAAAGTACTCCCCTACAGAGGTCCTGATGGAGGACTATCGTGTGTACTCCAATCGAACAGAGCAGCATGCAGGCTCCTCTCTGTCTACACCAAGACTGATTGGGATGCTAGAGACTCTCTGCATGCAGTTCAGAGTGCCCTGGCACAAGCAGCCTGCAGCTATGCCCAAACAGTTCGTAACTGATGAAAAGCTCAAGGCCTGGAAGTTCTATCAAACAGGGAAGCAGCACTCCCGTGATGCCATTCGACATGGTTGCTACTTCATCCTCTTCCCTCCTAAAGAGCTGTCCTCTCGTCAGATAACCTCCTCCCGTACAACTGGTCGCCATGTAGGATAATACAGACCATGATACGTGTAAGACTGGAATACTACGATAAGATACTTGGCACCCCAGCACTAAAGCTCCTGCTCAATGGGTGGCATGAGCTGTCCGAGCAAGGCGTTATTGGCGACATCTCGGTAGGTATAAACTGGGACCACAAAGCCATCGTAGCATTCGGTACGGAGGAATCTCCTGCCTGGAAAGACGATCCAGTAGGAGTTCTTGGCTTCCAGCACTTTGATTGGGCCAACTACTTTAACACTACCATTGCTTGGGTTACTCCTGCTCTCAGACGCCATGGTGTTCATACACAGATGTGGGAGTTCCTCATACTCAAAGCACAGGAGCTGAAGGTCTTAAAGATCACCAGCAGTACTCACGTCGACAACCTTGCTAGTCAGAAGATGCACAACAAGCAAGGCAGACCGCTCCACGGATACTCCTATGAGTACTGTGTTCCTAAAGTGGGATGAAGGCCACACTCATGAAGCTCACAGAAGAGGAAGAGGATGATATCCGTAGGTATTTCCAGGATACGATTGACTCCTACAGCAAGTTCCGATTCGATAAGTTCCTAGTGCCTCTATGTGAGCGAGTGCTCGAGAGGCTAAAAAGGTCTGACAACTACAGCAACAGCAACAGCAACAACCACAGTGAAGACTTAGAGGCCCAGTAGTATGGTATACCATCAAGGGACGTTCATAGGGTTCACTGGAGCTGGTGGTACCGGAAAGACTACTACTGCTAAGGCTCTCCTAGAATGCCTCCCAAAGTACTCGTTTCTCCCTTCAGCTTCCAGAGAGGTCTTCAAACGATTCAAGCTAGAGAAGGAGAGCGATCAGGATGGTATGTCAGAGATCCTCAGGTGGAAGCTGCAGCAGGAGATCCAGATAGCTCACAGAGCTACCCAGATCGAGAACTACAATAGGCTGATGATCTGTGATAGGACGCAGCTCGATCAGTACTGCTATGCCACCATCCAGTGCTCTAAAGTCCTACAACCCGACGACCTGGAGTTCCTTGATACCCTACTTAGGGACAGCCTCCCTCAGTACAGGAGGATCTTCTACTTCCCCTTACACACCTACGCGCCTCTAGATGATGGTATGAGAGACGATCGGGAAGGTCTCAGAGTTCACTTTGACCTACTGCTCAGAGGACTATTTGAGAAGTACAGAGTCTTCCCTGTAACTGTTCCTATAGGCTCTGTTGAGAAGCGTTGTGACTTCATACTCAGGCACATCTCTCACAAGTAAGGTAAGGAGTCCCAGCAATAAAATTTTTTAGACCTACACTCATTTTGACTCTTGCTTGACTACATTAGACTCCTATATAATGAGGGTGTAAGCTGAAGAAAGGAGCTCACACTGCCATGTATCAATGGGAACGCCCTCCAGTAACTCGCCACTACAGCCTAGCCACCATACAAAGATGCGTCCGACAGGAAGACTGGCAAGCCTTCCGAGAGGGCCTCAAAGGTCTTCCTACGTCGGACAAGCTCGATGAGCTCTCTAACTGGCTCTCCATCAACAGATATACTGATGAGTTAGGCATCTGGACAGCTCACGTCCAAGTGTCGAACTACCTTAATGCTCTGAAGAGGGGAGGACTTCTGAACTCAGATCTCAAGGTAGTACGATAGGAGAGGGAGAACTCACCATGAATAACTCGAACGTCAGAAGCAGATCCGCTGCATCTCCTATAGACAACTGGCCTTCAGATGGAAGATCCATAATAGTGAAGGTCCAACTCCCTCTGTACTCGACTATGAAGCCTCAGGCTCTGGTGTACGATAAGGACAAGAAGTACCAAATCCTCGTCCCTATAACTCCTCAGCTCCTCATTACTGTCAAAGGCGAAGTGAAGAGCTACTTCTATGCATATCTTGTAGCGGACAAGAAAGCAGGGCCACATAAGTACAAGATCAGACTCCACCAGATGGTGGGAGAGCAATCATGGTAACAACGTCTGATGACGAATGGCCTATCTGCACTCGTCAGACGAGTGAGCACTGTGAGGTGGAAGTCAATCCTAGGCGTTGGTCTCTAGGCCTACAGTGGTGTATGTCCTGCGCAGACAAGCCCAAGCAGTACTGTGCAGTCCCAATGCACAAGAGCAACACCGTACTCGTCACAAACATAAAGGAACTGAGGTATGTCGGAACAAAGACCCCCTCTGCCACTTAGGTATGTAGAGGAACTTGTAGCGCGTCTGGAGCTGAATCACCAGTGCTATCAATCTACTGGCATGCTTCCTACAGTCTCTGCGGAGGAGTTTAAGTGCCTTCTGGAGGTAGCCAACGACTGGCTTCGAATGACGAAGTTGCTAGAGGCATCAAAGAGTATGGTCGCTGCCGCTCGTGCGGAAACATTCTCTGGCCAGGAACGTTCTATGAGAGTAGCCGGAGGATCTGCAAGTATTGCCACGGACTCGAAGTCAAGCTCAACAGAGCAGTGAAGCACGAGTTCTACAAAGAACGTGGCTGGTACAACAAAGACCGACGGAAAGGCAAAGAAGCGAGCAGCCAAGCCTCGAAAAGGCTCGAAGGCCGATCTACGCACTCGCACTTATCATTCGTGGAGTAACATGTTAGCTAGGTGCTACAACGATAAGCATGTGAGCTACCACGAGTACGGAGGTAGAGGCATCACTGTGTGTAAGGCTTGGAGGCCCGAGTCCGATGGGAGGGCTAATGCATTCGCAAGATTTGTACGGGATGTTGGCATCAAACCTACCTGGCGTCATACTCTTGACAGGCGTGATCCAAACCAGCATTACACTCTGGACAATTGTAGATGGGCGACTCCTAAGGAACAAGGTGTTAACAAGCGTGATACTCACTTTGTCAGTGATCCTCGTACTGGAGCTCGTATTGCTGCAGCTACTCTCGCGGACGAGTTGAAGATCTCCTATCAGACACTTCGCGTAAGAATGATGAAGAGTGGTACGTGGTACGCCCTATCATTCAAGGAGAAGGGAATCACCACGGCAACTCTACTCAAACCAGGAGACAAACCAAATGAGCCTGAAGACAACCTTTGACGGAATTGATAAGCAGCAGTTCCAGGAGCACAATCCAACGGTCATTCAGCTCTCCCAAGCGGAAGCTCGGATGCTGATTGACCACATCAACGACAATCGGGATGATTTGGATGACGAGGATCCTGACTTCGGGGAGATGCTAGACCAAATCACAACGGAGCTAAATCTCGCTCAGGGAAGCCTCACGCAACATGACAACTGCGCCTACGTAGTGCTACGCCTCACAAGGTAGAGGGGAGCGCCTCACAAAGGAATCGATGGTATGGTAGCTATGTTTAGGCCTATGTTGGCCTATGATGGAGGAGATGAACACTACAGAGAGGCCCTTGGAAGAGGGTCTCTTCTAGTCTCCAACAAGCTGGATGGGATACGAGCGATCGTAAGAAATGGAATACTAGTATCCCGATCCTTGAAGCTCATTCGAAATACCCACACGCAGAGGGTATTCAGTAATCCCTTACTAGAGGGAGTTGACGGAGAGCTGATCGTAGGACTCCCTTTTGGAGAGGGAGTATTTGCTAGGACCTCAAGCGGTGTGATGTCAGAAGGAGGTACTCCTAACGTAAAGTTCCACGTGTTCGACTACATCCATCCTCCAGAGGAGCCTTACATCAGACGACTATCCAGACTGCATGAGGCCATAAGCAAAGCCGAAAACGATGAGCTGTCTGAGCACCTCGTCATAGTAAAGCAGCATCATGTCACCTCGCTCGAAGTGCTGAACAGACTTGAGGCAGACGCAGTTGAGAGGGGGTACGAAGGTCTGATCGTGAGATCTCCCAATGCGCCTTACAAGTTTGGAAGGTCTACACTCAAAGAAGGCTACATGGGGAAGCTCAAACGCTTCCACGACTCAGAAGCCATCGTCATAGGGTTTGAGGAGTTAATGCACAATGATAACCTTCCCACCCAGGACGCCCTTGGATACACTCACAGAAGCAGTCACAAGGCTAATCAGAGACCATCAGGAATGCTTGGGAACTTGCAAGTTCGTGATCTCAAAACAGCCGAATGGGTCTTTGGTATTGGATCTGGTTTTGACCACAACACCAGACGACAAATCTGGGAGAATCGAAGTTCCTTCCTTGGAAGAACTGTCAAGTACAAGTACCTCCAAGTTGGAACCATAGACGCTCCCAGACATCCGATCTTCTTAGGCTTCAGACACAAGGAGGATCTGTAATGCCTACGCCAGGTAATAAGAACAGAGGTTTCGGAAAGAGCTACAAGGAGTTCTCCCAAGAAGGTATGCTGAGTGAGGAGGAGCTCAAGAAAGGCCTTGAAGGTCTCCTAAGGGGTAACCCTGAGGAGATGGCTACGCCAGTCATGGAGGGCTGGGCTAGAAATGGAATCGACCCTAAGAGTCTCCTACTGGCGGCCAGACTGTGCGGCATTGCAGCAGATAGCGCTCCTATATGGTCTAGCTACCACACAGGAGCAGTTGCGTGTGAGAAGTTGATGGTGTACTGCTCAGAGAAGCTGGCCGAGTACCTCGATCAGTTCGGTAGGCCTTAGCACGCCCTCTTAGAGAAAGGAGCTCCACACATTGGAAGAGCTAGATCTGATTTACACCCCAAGGACCTATCAGTTGGAAGCAGTAAGATGGATGTTGGAGGATGCTAAGGGAAAGGCTATCATAGCAGATGAGATGGGGCTTGGCAAAACCGGTGAGATCTATATGGCTTGGAGGCAGCTCCACTATCCGCTTCCTTGCCTCATCATAGCAGGAGTCAACGCTCAGATAGCTTGGATCAACCAATCAAAGATGTGGGGCTGTCCCTCTCCTATCCGAATTGCCGGCTCAGCCGTAAAGAGGGCTGCCTTGTGGAAGAAGCATTCTAACGGCTTCGTCATCATAACTAGGGAGAGTCTGAAAGCAGATATCAAGTCAGGAGTAGTAGACCTCGGCTCCCACAAGTTCCAGTGCGTCATAGTTGACGAGTGCCATAAGGACTCCAACCGTAAGACGCAGAACTACAAAGCTCTCAAGGCCATCTCGAAGAACTCCACCTACATCTTCTTGTCCAGTGGATCTATCATGAGGCGAGGTGCTCAGAACCTATGGGGGCCTCTCTCTATCATCGCCCCGCAGGAGTACCGATCCTACTGGAAGTTCATCCATCAGTACTGCGTCGTATCCCAAGGAGCCTTTGGACTGGAGATCCTAAGGGCTAAGGATCCTGTGCAACTCCAAAAGGACCTGTCTACTAAGCTCATCAGGAGAACTAAGAAGGAAGTCCGGCCTGAGATGCCCGCGAAGCACCGGGACTTGGACTCAAACGTTCTACAGATGCTACCTGGTCAGGAGAGGCTATACAGGCAGCTTGAATCAGACTCAATTGCTGAGCTACCTAGTGGTGGAGTCCTAATGACTCCTAGCCTCCTAGCGAACATCACCAGACTACGTCAAACACTGATAACTCCTAAGCTCCTAGATAGCTCCTTCCCGGAGTATGGAGCTGGGATCGAAAGGATAGTGGAGCTCCTCGATGAGAGTGACGATAGGCATATGTGCATCTTCTCTCCATTTAGTTCGGCCTTGCCTTTTGTACGAGAGCGTCTCCTCGATGCAGGACTTGGTACCGACAGAAGCATCATACAGCTGTCCGGTGGATTGCGCTATGAGGAAGTGGTGCAAAGAATTGAACAGTTCAGACAAGAACGGGGGATTGCTCTATGCAGCATCCGCTATGCTGAGTCGTTTGATCTTGTCCCAGCCACCTGGGGAATATTCCTTGGATATGAGTGGGACGCTTGGGACAATCTGCAGGCTGAGGATAGACTTCACCGTGGGGACATTACCTCTCCCATCCAGTTCTATTATATCTCCCACGAGGGGTGTATTGACCAGTCTCTCGTCCTACCAGCCTTGGACACCAAAGCTAATAACGTAATGGCCATCCTGAAGGACATTGACGCTGTCAGAAGGCTCCTCTCAGCACGACAAATATCAATAGCAGGAGTGGGATCAATAGCAGGAGTAGGAGCATCACAATGAAGAGGAGCTTCAAGGACTCTGATGGCCGTGGTGACAGGGCATTCAAGCCCAGACTGCTTGAGGCTCCCAGAGCCGCTCGGACTTCTGCTTGGACCGAAGAGGAGGATGCTCACTTGGAATACCTCTTGCTTGATCTAGGCCTCTCTAACTTTGCTGCAGGAGTTATCATAGGACGATCTGAGGCAGCAGTCAAGAGGAGAAAGGCTATCAAGGGATGGGGCAGTCTTCTGCCCGACGCTGAGAGGCTCAAGAAGGGGCACGAAGTCCTGAGGAAGATAATGAAGTCCCGTGAGCAGAAGATTGCCGAGAGCTCTCTCAAGCAGGAGCTGTCTGAGGCCCGAGCAGAGATGCGTAATGGGACGCCTCTTTACAAGAAGGGCAAGCTGGAGTACTAATGCATCATGTGCGTGCGTCACATTAAATTTTGTTAAGCACACAATTTCTTCCGTGATTTTGTTTACTAACCCATATATAATGGGGTAACAATTAAGAGATAAGGAGCCACTAGGCTTCTACCTTAGGTAACGTAGCTCACTCAACTCACTCGCTGTTCTCTTTCTGTCTATTCCCTATGACTCTGTGAGGATATAGGACTGTTCACTATGGACCAAGACGAAATTTTCCCTGTGCAAGTGATTGACCGAGTAGCGTATATACGCACTTCGGATAGGATTACCTTCAGGCGCTGCAGAAGGAAATTCGATTGGTCATACGTACATCGTCATAATCTCACAAGCATCTCTGCCAAGTCTCCTCTATGGTTCGGCACTTTGTTCCACTATGCGATGGAGGATTATCATGGCCACAGACTATTCGACACCCCCGCAGAAGCCTTCAGCGCCGCAGTTAAAGCTAGTAGGAGGGCAGAGGGACGATCCGGCTCCCTTCCTTCCGATCACGAAGAGCTCCTCGAGCTTGGAATCGGAATGTGCAACTACTACCAGGAGTGGCTCGGCTACAGAGACCCTCTCGTCACACTGGAAATTGGTGGGATACCTCAGGTCGAGGTCAATTTCCAAATCCCTATTGGGCTCGATGATGCTTTTCTTGCTCGGTGTAACTTCGATCGTGCTGTCTATACTGGTACTATTGATCGTGTTGTGGTTGATGATGAAGGACGTCTCTGGCTGGTTGATTACAAGACTGCTAAGGCCATTCAGACAGATCACCTCGACACGGATCCACAGATAACGGCATACTGCTGGGCTGCTCAGAAGATCTACAGCATGCCCGTAGCTGGATTCATCTATCAGCAGCACCGTAAGGTGGTGCCACACGAGCCAGCATTCCTTGCTAGCTCTAAGATGTTCTCCATTGCAAAGAATCAGATGACAACGCATACCCTCTATCGGGTTGCCCTGCTCAAGTTGTATGGATCCATCGCAAGTGCTCCGGAGCCTAACGTTCAGTTCCTGAATTACCTGGCTACTCAGGAAGACCAGAAGCGCGACTCCCTAATCCGAAGGGACTTCGTAGAGAGGAATCAAGCACAGATAGATTCGGAAGAGATAAAGATCACCCTTGAAGCCTATGAGATGCTCAATCCTGATCTTCCTCTCTATCCGAACCCTACTAGGGACTGCAGCTGGGACTGCGACTTTCGCCTCCCCTGTATGCACCTAGACAGCGGCCTCGACTGGAACAGTGAACTCGAGGCCAGCACCACAGAGCGTGAAGAGGACAGTAAATCATGGCGGATGCACCTACAGGAGTTCCTCCCCTTCAGGGAGACTCCACTACCAAGACTGAGAACTCGTCGGCGTTGAAGCCTGGAGCAGTTGTTCAAGCAGCTGGAGGGCAGAGAGTACAAGGAGACCAGCCAGCAGCAAGGACTTCTACCCCTTCTTCTGACCCTCGGCCTGCAACCAATCCAGCAGGGCCTACAAGCCCTTCGAAGGCTGCTGCCTCTTTTGTCATCCCTTCGAAGAGGCCTCCACTGCCTTACTTCAAGGGGCTGTTCTACGGAGACTACGGCTCAGGTAAGACTTACTTGTGCGGGACAGCGGTTGAAGTGCCTGCTATGCGAGACGTCTTGATGATCAGCGCCGAAGCCGGAGAGCTCACACTATATGATCCGGATGGGAAGTACCCTTTCCACCTGATTGATACGGTGCGTGCCACCGACTACAAGACCATTGCACGCATCTACGACTTCCTGAAGTTCCACTGCCAGCTACGTGATCTCGCAAATTCCAATACGGATGCAAGAGATCGCTTGATCAAACTGCAGAAGGTCGTCATGCCTGATATGGTTGACGGTGAGCGCATCAGGGAGTACCGCACTGTTATCATCGATTCCCTAACGGAGGCAGAAGCCTACTGTATGGCTCAGCTCCTAGGTGTCAATGATGCCACCAAGATGGATGAGGAGGTACAAGCAGCTGAGTGGGCGGAGTATAGGAAGCAGCACACAATGATCCATCGGATGGTTCGAAACTTCCGTGATCTCCCTACGCACACTTTGTTCACTGCTGCTCGTGCTTACATCCAGGACGAGTCCAAGCGACAGATTTACTCCCCTATGATGACTGGGAAGCTCTCCTCTCAGGTCCAAGGCTTCATGGATCTAGTGGGCTATTTAGTCGTCGGACAGCCGGGAGAAGACAATCAACCTCTACCCCGGAGGTTGTACGTACAGCCTGCTCCACGCTTCGCAGCAAAGAGCAGACTGTCGAAATACAAGGGGGCACACTTCGATAATCCCACAATGCACTCCATCTTGAGCAACGTAGGACTCCTACCGAAGGGTGACGTGTCTGCAACTACATCTACATCTGCAACTGCAACTGTAAACCCAAGCCGGGCCGCATAGGCGCCGGGATGAAAGGTTACTACTGATGACGAGTGATACGTTTGAAGAAGCCTCTGGGATGTCATCTGAGGCATCCGATGGGTTGACTGTCGACCTCTCCTCCACAGATGAGAAGGGCAACTTCGAGGCGTTGCCTCGAGGGATCTACGATGTGACAGTTGCACAGCTGGACTTCGGTCAGTCCCAGCGAAGCGGCAATAACATGTGGACCTGGATCTTCGAGATCGAGGACGGAGAGTTCGCTGGACGGAAGCTCTTCTACCACACGGTCTTCAATGAGGGAGGGATGCCGAGAGTGAAGAGGACTCTCGCTCGTCTGAAGACGGACGACGGATACGAAGCACAGCTCCTTTCGAACCGTTTCTCTCCCAGTGCAGTTGCTGAGGAGGGACGTCTCTTGGGAGCGCGTTGCCGAGTTCGGGTCGACATCCGTATGTATGAGGGTCGTAAGACCAACAATATCAAGGATGTCCTCCCGGCAGCGGGTGGAGAAGGCGGTGGATTCTCTGGGGTCTGACAATCTCCAAACTACCTCAGGCCCAAGCTTAGTCGCGGAGCGAGCAGCCATACTTAGGCTGCTCGCCACGCGCGGGTGGATCTCTTTGAAGCAGTTCAGTACCCTGATAGGAGTATCTTACCCTACGGCCTTACGGATGAACGGCTCTAAGCAAGTCCACACTGTACGAGTAGGTTGGACTCACAGAGTGTCCATCGAGGAATACAATAGGTTCATGCGCGAAGGGAACAGAAAACTGTGACAGACACACTGCTTGAAACATCGACTGTTCGTAGGCATTTCGTACTGCACTCCGGAGGGCTTGATAGCTCTACAGCTCTGTTGATGTGCTGCGATCAGAACCCTGACGATCAAGTGATTGCAGTGTCAGTCCATTATGGACAGCGACACAAGAGGGAGATCGAGCTCTCGAAGGCTCTGTGCTCCTCCCGCAGTATTCGCCACCTGACAGTCGATATGGCCCAACCTCCAAAGTCTATGCTAACGGATCCCTCGAAGAGGGTTCCGGAGATAAGCTATAGTGACATCACAGGGATGTCTCCTACTTACGTCCCATTCCGTAATGGCCAGCTACTCTCTCGCATTGCAGGCATTGCTCAAGGCTGGGTAATGGAGGGAGACATCCAAGATCCTGCTACTCGCGAGGCTACTATCTGGTTCGGAGCCCACGCGGAGGATGCCCACAATTGGGCATACCCTGATTGTACTCCGGAGTTTGTCGGAGCGATGGCCAACGCCATCTACATCGGTACGTACCATCGAGTCCGACTGATCACTCCTTTCTTATTCTGGAAGAAGTCTAGCATTGTCCTTGAAGGTGAAGTCCTTGGACTCCCATTCGAACTCACCTGGAGCTGCTACAAAGGGGAGGAAAAGCAATGCGGTGTCTGCATGACTTGCCAGGCTCGCAAGGGAGCTTTCAGGGATGCTGCCATCCTAGATCCCACTGAATACGCTCGCTGAAAGGGAAAACTCTCTATGCCTTATAGCATCACCAGAGAGATCGGCATCGACATGGCACATAGAGTGCCTACGCATGGGAGTAAATGCTGGAACCTTCATGGACATCGTTACAAGATCCTCGCAACTGCTCAGTCGAGTACACTGCACGAGGGCGGAGTCCAACAGGATATGGTGTTGGACTTCTCCTTCCTTCACTCCGTGATGATGGCTCAGATCCATGACTTCTGTGATCATGGCCTTACGATATGGAAGGATGATCCTTGGCTCCCAAGCTTCTTCCTTCATCCTCCCAACAATGAATACTTCGGAAACACTTACAAGGAGCTCCTTGAGGCAGACGGATACTACTACGTCCCATCAGACCGAAACCACCAGCAGACTCAGCTCCTGATCGTAAACTTCATCCCTACGGCTGAGAAGCTTGCAGAGTTCTGGTTCAAGAGGATGACTCCGGGAGTCAATCTACTGTCCAACAAGAAGGCTCACCTCTCCAGGATTGAGGTGTTTGAGACACCTAACTGCTCTGCTGTCTATCCTGCCGTACTATCCAGCTTACCTCTCTCCACTCACGAGGGTGCCTAGCAATGGTTGAGAAGCTTCCCGTCATAGAGCTGTTTGGTCCTACATTGCAAGGAGAGGGAGCTCTGTGCGGGAAGACCTCCTACTTCATCCGGTTCGGAGGATGCACCTACAGATGTAAGTGGTGTGACTCTATGCATGCTGTTGATCCTGAACAGATCAGCAAGAATGCCACCCGTATGGATGAGGCAGACATCGCCAAGAAGATCACAGGTCTAGGAGGTCCCAACAGAGCCGTATGGGTTACCTTAAGTGGTGGAGATCCCTGCATCTATGACCTAAGAGGCCTAGTGCTAAAGCTTGCTGCATCAGGTATGCGAGTAGCCGTGGAGACTCAGGGAGCCTTCTATAAGCCTTGGCTACAGTACTGCCAGGCAGTAACCTGTTCTCCTAAGGCTCCTTCTTCTGGAATGTCAGAAAAGACAGACCTCAAAGTCCTCAAGGAGTATGTAGGCCAGCTTGGAGGTATTTATATACCCACAGGAGGAAAGGTCCTAAACTTCAAGGTTGTCGTCTTCGACGAAGAAGACCTCCTCTTTGCAGCTGAGATCCACAAGAAGTTCAAGAGCATCCCGTTCTACCTGTCTGTGGGGACTACAGCTCTCAACAGACCCGAGAGCCCTGAGGAAGTCACCACTGGCATCATGGAGAGGTTCAGATGGCTGAGTGCAGAAGCTCTCGCCTCTCCGGTATTCGCTGATGCTACAGTCCTTCCACAGATGCACGCAATGTTGTGGGGTCACCAACGAGGCGTCTAGGACACAAATTCCTATGGTAACTGTTAGCTGGAGCAACCCAATGGACCACTTCGAACATCCCTCACTCCCTCCCCTGGAGAAGGCTAAGCCTAGAGAAGTGCTGATGGATGTTCTTGCACACGCCAAGCTGAAGCCACATACAGCAGAGGCGTACGCAGCTGACCACCTCAGTAACGCTATCCATCTGATCTTCCCGGATGCTACAGAGCAACTTCAGAGACTCACTCCGGGTCGATTTATTCGCTACCTCGCAGAATTCAATAAGCCCTATCGTCCTCAGGACATCCTCGGAGACCTGTTCGACGGTCCGAATGCCGAAGGGATTCATGGTCTCATCATTCAGAACGGTATCCCTTTCCGGATGGTATGTGAGCACCATCTGCTGCCTGCGATTGGAAGGTGCCACTTAGGATATGTTCCTAATGGGCATGTAGTAGGCCTCTCCAAGCTCGCACGCCTTGTGGATGCAGTTGGGACTTCTCGCCCGGGAATGCAGGAGCTTTTCTGCGAAGAAATCGCCAATACACTTGAGACGTACATCAAGCCGAAGGGAGTGATGTGTGTCATCAGTTCCATCCACAGCTGTATGGCTTGTAGAGGTGTGAACGTACCAGACGTGTCAACGACTACGAGTTGCATCCGTGGAATCTTCAGGGATGTAGCCTCTGCCCGTGAGGAGTTCCTAGCCCTCATTACTGCCTTCAGATAGGTCATCCCATGTTATGGTAACCATGATGATAGTAGGGCCTCACGAGATCCTACGGTTCGACTACACCAATTACCGTATGGAGCACTCGTGTCGAACCGTCATGGCTATCAGCGTGTGGCAAGGTAGTACTGAATGGCATCCGGAAGAGCAGTGGTTCCTCAGAGCGAAGGACATCACAGGCAACGCCTCAGACGGGAAGATACGTGACTTCGCGATGAGGGATATCAAGAACGTGAAAGGAATGTCTGACAGATGGGACAATTTGCACCAGTTTGCCCACCTCAGATCCTGAAAGCCTTAAGGGCTTATGGAGATCAGATAGTAGGAAAGTATCACCTCCTACTGGCACACGATGTAGCGGCTAAGCCACATGAGTACAAGGATCTTCTACCTGAGAAGTCCCTCATCATCATGGACAACAGCATTATCGAGATGGGATACCCTGTACCTCTGGACGTCATGCAGGAGGCCTTAAGAATCGTTCCCTCTCAGATAGTAGTCCTTCCGGATGTCATCAAGAACCGTTCTCTTACACTTGATCTGAGCTTCCAGGCAGCTGAGGACTACTCCCACATCATGGACTTCAACCTCAGCTCCTTCATGTGTGTCCCACAAGGAGAATCCCTCGAAGAGCTGATGGACTGTGCTATCCAAATGAGGCACCTCGAGAACGTAGGTGCTTGGGGCATTGGCAGATTCGTCACAGAGATGCTAGGCAGCCGTAAGGATCTTGTCGAGTGGATCTGGAATACGCCAGAACTCCACCTTCCCTACCGGCGTCATGGGCCTTTCATTCACCTCCTAGGCTTCTCGGAGAACATGGAGGACGACATGCTGTGTGCCAGACTTCCTGGAGTAATGGGGATTGACTCGGCTGTCCCGGTGCGTATGGGACAGAACAGACAAGTCATGCAGAGGACTCAGAGAGCACACTCTCCCAGAGGTGACTGGTGGGATACTGCGGTCCCTTTCATCTATCCAGAAACACTTGCGAACCTTTCGCTTGTCCGTAACTGGATCAACTTCAAATAGGCAACACCTTATGCTGCACACACAGGAAGTAGACGTCCTAGCTCGTACCTTATGGGGCGAAGCTAGAGGAGAAGGCACTCGAGGGATGGCTGCTGTTGCGTGTGTCATCGTGAACAGGGCATCTCATCCTAGTTGGTGGGGTAACTCTATTGAGGCCTGCTGTAAGGCTCCTAACCAATTCTCCTGTTGGCTCCCGAACGATGCCAATCTGAAGAAGCTGATGGACGTCACTGACGAAGACGACGCCTTCTACACAGCACTCATAGTGGCCTCTCTCGCCGTGCTCAAGCAGATACCTGATCTCACCAATGGAGCTGACAGCTACTATGCTCCTAGTTACTTCCACTATCCGCCTTACTGGACTAAAGGAGAAACGCCCACAGCAATCATCGGTCACCACAAGTTCTACAAACTTCGCAAAGGAGCGTAACAACATGCCCAACATGTCTGACAAGTCAGAGAAGATCGACAGCACGTCCGATCGGCGGACAGAGAACAACGTGATGCGTCATGAATATCGGATCCTCCAAGACTGGGAGAAGAAGAACATGCAACTCATCAAGGATCTTGGGAAGGAGTTCTTCGATGAAGTCAATAGTCTAGGAGAGTCCAGAGAGCTCTTACTTGCCAAGACCAAGATTGAGGAAGCGGTGATGTGGGCGGTGAAGCATATCACCAAGTGAGCAGTCTCTAGGGCAACTCAGCAGGAGAACATCGCAATGCAAATTCACGACATTGGCTGGGCCGTAAAGCAGATGTGGAACGGTGACCGCGTACGCCGTACCGGCTGGAACGGCAAAGGAATGTACCTCGAACTGCAACAACCTGACGCCCAAAGCAAGATGACTCTCCCCTACGTCTACATGAAGACGGCGGATGAACACCTGGTTCCTTGGTTGTGCTCGCAAATGGATCTCCTAGCTGTTGACTGGGAGGCCGTCGACGCGTAGTCAGATGAGTGAACACTCTCAAGAGCTGAAGACACCAGATTCAGCTTCAGCGGCAGAGAGCAAGCCAGAGTCATCCAAGGTACCTCCTTGGGTGACTCCTGCTATAGCTATAACCTGTATAGGATTGGAGGTGGTTGCATTACTCATCTCCTACTACAAGGATAACCTTACGTTGCTGAGTATGGTAGTAGGTGCTATTGTAGTCCAAGGTGGTACAGCTACCAACTATTACCTTGGGAGTTCAAGTGGTTCCCAGTCTAAGAGCGAGACTATCGCAAGCATCAAAACGCCCGTAAACTGAAAGGAGTTGTCCATGTCTGGAGGCGGTAATACAAAACCCATCCTATGTCTAGACTTTGACGGAGTCATCCACTCCTACGAACGGGGATGGCAAGGAGGAGAGATATACGGTAGCACCCTTCCAGGTTTCTGGGAATGGTGTGAAAAAGCTGTAAAGCGCTTCCAGCTCTGGATCTACTCCTCCAGATCAAAGGATCCGAATGGCACACTGAGTATGGAGCTTTGGTTACGGCAGCAAGCCCCACAGAATTGGCAATGTACGGATCGTCCTACTACCGGGGGGCCAATACTGAGATTCCTAGACGCTCAGAGAGCAGAAGTCATCTGGTTTGTATTCGCCCATGAGAAGCCTAGCGCTTTCCTCACCATCGATGATAGGGCCATCCAATTCAAGGGCCATTGGGACTCCGAGGAGCTCGAGCCAGAGCTATTGAGGCAATTCACCCCATGGAACAAATAGAAGAACACTCCAAAAGGACGCCCGGAAACTCGCCTTCGTAGCATCTCATTCGTTTAGCACCCCCATAAGCTAACACGTCATTATGATAGGAGAACGAAATCGCGCCTATGGGGAGAAGAAACAGTAAAGGAACCAGCGTCACTAGGAGGAAGCTATGCGAAGACCCAAACGGAAGCTCCCAGATTGCATCTGCGCACTCCCAGAATGTCAAAGGCCCTTCGTAGGATATCCAGGAGGGCTCAATCGTTTCTGCTCGCTCTACTGCATGTCCATTGGGAGGGAGAGGCCTTACCACAAAGAGCTGACTGTGGTTAGCGTACACGCAATGCGGATGGATGGGATCTCAGCAAGAGTGATTGCGGAGGAGCTAGGATTAGTCTCCAGGAATGCTGTGTACGGCATAGCATTCAGAAAGCACCTCCCAAAGTCAGCACGAAAGATCAGGAGCGTATGAAGCTAGCAGGACCATCCTACGAATATGCTACAGAGCTCCCTTCATGTGCTCTCTGCCCTTATGGAGGACCTCGAGTGGGGAGCAGAGGCAATCCTCAAGCTAAGGTTGTGTTCATCGGGGAGGCTCCTGGCGCTCAGGAGTTGACTCACGGGATCCCATTGGTGGGTCCATCAGGTGAAGTGTTCTGGAGGACATTGCCTCCAGATGCGCCGTTGGACGACATACTGATCCTTAACGCTTGCCAGTGCTTGCCACCGAGATCGAAGGACACTGCGAAGAACACTGCTGCTGTTGCCAGAGGAGCTCAAGCATGTCATGCAAGGCTCATGATGCAGGTAGAGGAGTTCCCAAGGTCCTTGATTGTGGCGATGGGGAATCATGCATTACGTTCATTAACCTTGAACAATTCTTGGAAGATCACCCAGATTCGGGGACAATTATTACAGTACGCTGGTTCGGCGATTGGGCTATTACCTATATTGCACCCAGCAGCTTTGTTGAGGGGTACAGGGAACTACAGACAGTTCCGAGAGGACATCCTCTATGCGTTCGATTTACTGCGTGGGATCCCGAGGAGGTCCCCAGTCACCCCTAGGTACTTCGTAGCACGCCATAAGTACCATGTGGCACAGATTTGTAACTCGTTGATATCTAAGACGTATATCGCGTTAGATACTGAGACAGGAGGATTCAATCACCTCACTGATGAAATCCTTGCTGTTGGCCTGTGTGCTGATGCTGATTTGGTATATATTGTGCCAGGTGATCTCACCAGATACCTCAAACCCCTCTTCAGTAACGGTGATCTTTCTGGGCCTAAGTTCATATGGCACAACGGCAAGTTCGATATGCGCTTCATGCGTAGGCCCGATGCAGTAGGAGAGGCGGCTAGATGTGATGAAGACACCATGCTGCTTAGCTACACTCTGGATGAACAGGGAGGCATACACGACCTTGAGCAGGTTGGAAATGACCTTATTGGAGCGCCTGACTATAAACACATGCTCAAGCCTTACCTGCCCAATAAGAAGACTAGTTACCGTGCTATCCCAAAGCCCATCCTGTATCGATACCTAGCACTGGACACCTCAAACACAAGACAGATCTTTGACGTTCTGCGCCCTCGTGTTAGCTCCGACGCCAAGCTGGAGAAGTGCTACACACGAGTCCTAATGGCAGCTAGCGAGTTCCTCTATAGGGTAGAGCAACAAGGTATAATGGTATGCCCTAACAGAGTGAAGCATCAGGCTAAAGTCCTTCAGCAAGGCATTGATGATTCGAACAGTCGTCTTCAAAATGCCGCAGTTAAGGCTGGATCGAACGTTGAGATCAATCCTAACTCCCCGCAGCAGCTTGCGGTTCTACTCTTCGACAGGCTCCGGCTGAAGAGTCCAAAGGCTGGAGAGAGATCGACAGCTAAGGGCATTCTTGAAAAGCTGCCTAAGCACCCTGTGGTTGAGGCTATCAGTGATTACCGGAAGGCCAAGAAGGCGAAGAGTACCTATGTTGACTCCCTCGTCAAGAACGTCAACATCGATGGGAGAGTTCATGCGACATACCTCATCCACGGAACTAGAAGTGGACGCCTTTCAAGCCGCGGACCTAATATGCAAAATATTCCTCGTGGGACTGCTATTCGGTCTATGTACATGGCTGCTCCGCATCACGTATTCATTAAGGCAGATCTTAACCAAGCAGAGCTGAGATCTCTTGCAGTTCTATCAGGAGACGATTACCTCCTAGAGGTCTATGCACCAGGTTCTAAACGAAAGCTCCACTGGGAGACTGCTGCAGACTTCTATCCAGGATGGGAGAGACTAGATCCTAAGCAAGGTGTTGGATTAGATCAGCTGATGAGAGCCAAGGCAGTGAACTTCGGTATTGTATACGGCCGCCAAGCGCCTTCTCTTGCAGCCGAGTTCAGTATCCCAGTACTAGAAGCACAGAGATGGATTAACAAGTGGAGGGATCGTTCTCCCAAAGCGTGGGACTTCATCGAGAAGTGTCGACAGGCTCCCATCCAAGGATATAATCTGGTAACATTGTTTGGAAGGAAGAAGAGACACTGGCTGGTAACACAGGAGAACCTGATAGGGCTACAGAATGAGGCAGCTAACTTCCCTCACCAGTCTATAGCACATGACATCTGCTTGCTGGGTGGTGCGAAGGCAGAACCTATTCTAAGGCCCTTCGGAGTACACCCTGTGAATGAGGTGCATGATGAGATCATGTTCGAATGCCCAGACATCCCGGAGCTGATTGCGTATGCAAAGTACGTGATCATAAGGTGTATGGAGTCTATAGCTCCTGAGTGGGGGCTTACCAGAATACCCTTCATAGCTGAGGCAGATGTGGGGAGGAGATGGAATATCTACCGCAATCCGAAATTGAAGGAGTTCCGATATGAATACTCCCCTGATGACTCAGACAGATGGTGGGAGCCTAATAGTTCCGTCAGAGCTGCCTATCTACAGACAGAGACAGATCCCAATACGCATAAGGACTCAAGCATATTGGGCAGTAAGCAGGGGATGGAGACATCCAGAGTCCTCTGGGATAAGACTGGACTTGGCTATGAGCCTGATACAGACGGGACTGATGGGGACGAATCCGACCTCCAACAGGGTCTTGTATGGGGCCCTCCTCCTTCTTCGCAACCAGATCACCGAGACTATGAATAGGAGCTAGACAGACAATGGAAGTATACTCGGTACTCACCCGTGAGGATGCCCAGACACACGTCAGGAGCATAGCGTTTGAGAATGACTCTGCCGCAGCACCTGTTAGGATCCAGAAGCTATGTCTGCAGTGCCACTCACTCGCAAACTCCATGGGCTGGTGGGTCAATCCATCGACAGGAGAAGCTATCTGGCGTAACTTCGGGGAGATGATAGCCCTCATCCATAGTGAGCTGTCAGAGGCCCTTGAAGGAGCTCGAAAGAACCTCCCCAGCGATCACATTGAGGGCTTCAGCATGGTCGAGGAAGAGCTTGCTGATGCTCTCATCCGCATCTTCGATCTTGCCGGAGCGATGGACCTTAATCTAGGAGAGGCCTTCCAAAGGAAGATGGAATACAACCAACATCGGGAGGATCACAAGCTCCACAATCGTTCTCAGGAGGGCGGTAAGAAGTTCTAAGTTCTAAGAAGTTCTAAGAGCTCTCCCTCAACCAAAGAACATACCGTAGGCTGGATAACTGGAGCCGACGGCGACTGCAGGGCGGTAAATGATAACGAGAATACCTTGTGCGCCGTCACCTCCCAGGCTTGAGTTTGCACCACCGCCTCCGCCGCCGCTTCCGTAGAGACCTCCCGCGCCGCCCGCGCCGGAATTGCCTCCCGTTGCGCCGACGCCACCACCACCGCCGCCTCCTGGGCCGTGCGTCGCGTCCCAAGCGCTATCTTGGCCGGGCCCTCCAGCACCTCCCGAAGCGTTTACACCGCCGGAGCGTCCACCACCACCGCCTGAGCCAAGTGTGCCAGCAGTGTGCGCTGCGCCTCCAGCCGTCCCCATCCCCGACGCACCGCCTAGACTTGTTGATGTCCCCGATAAACCAACAGAACCACCCGCAGGAGTATTTCCCGCGCCGCCACCACCTCCCGCCGGACCTGAGCCGTTACCTTGACCGCCGCCGCCTCCAGTCCCTCCCGGCCCTGCCGCACCACCTCCACCTGACGCCCCGAATTGACCGGCGAGCTTCCCGGCGCCGAAGCCTCCAGCACGAACTACTGTCGTGCCGACATCGTTGGTCGTCGCAGTCGCCGCGTTGGAAGTTGTCCCGGTCGCAGCGGCACCCCCGAGCGCTCCACAGTAGGAAGTCGCGAGGCTAGAACCGCCAAGCCAAGACGAACCTCCTCCCGTCGCCGGCTGACCTCTAGAACCTCCAGGGCCGATCGCGCAGTTCAGTACCGCGCCGGGAGTTAGTGTGACATTGCTAGACTTCGCATAGTGACCTGCCTCGCCTCCCGTTCCACCTACGCCGCTCAGAAGATCTTGTCCGCCTCCTCCACCGCCGATCGCCTCGATCGAGTTGTCAGCATTGTTCCAATCGCTCGGCACCGTCCAGGTGGTCGTCGCGGTATTCGTAATGAAGATGAGGATTTGCGGGACGAGCTTGAGCCAAGCTTCGACGCCAACCTGAGTAACGACAACAGAAGACAGGCCCGCCGCCCACGCCTCCACACCCATTTGGGTGACGATGAGCTGATGCGGGCCATCCAGTACCGCGTAGGCGACCTCTTTCGAGAGCTGCAGGCCCGTCTGATCGAGTACAACGTAGGTGACGAGCTTCGATATCTGAAGCCCGCTCTGGTTGAGCGCATTATAGGTGACGAGCTTGCTGAGTGACTCGGACATGAGAGACTACGCCAGGCTCTCGATACCTGCGTTGATAAGATCCCCAACCGCCCAGGCCGCTGAGGTCTGCGGGTTGGTCGCCCAGTTATTTGCGAAGTTCTGAAACGACGTGATAGGCGCGACTGACCCGGTGACATGATCAGTCCCATCAACCGTTCGCACCAGCCACTCGAAATGCTGCGGACCGGTGGCGCCTCGCGAGACGCGAGCCTCTTGTTGCACCGAGCTGATCGTCCAGGTTCCAGTCGGCAGAGTGGTCGAGACGGTCCACTCGGAGAGAGAATTGTTGCTGCTGGTGGCTACTAAGGTCGCGTCGCTAGTCAGTACTTCGTTGATGTTGGCGACCGTGTTCGGCGTCCAGCTCTGCGTATTGCCTGCTGCGACCGGCGGGATCGTAAATACCGCTGCGCCAAGCGTCGTCGAGTCGCGGATCAGAACTTCAGACCATCCAGTGTTATGTCCCGTATTGGCGCTGGTGGTTTGCGAGAAATCCGCTTGCGCTAATGTCGTGGCGCTATCGGTCGTGACATCGACGCCGGCACCTGTATCAGCGACATTGACGCCGTCAATCCAAAGCTGACATTGCCCAGAGACAGCATAGTTGATCCATAGGTCGATGGAGGTCGGCGTGGCCTTTGCCGGCAAAGCGCCGGCCGCCGAGGTAACAAGATTGGTGAATGTCCCGGCGCTGTTGCGCTTGTCGATTTTTAGCTGACCGCTGGTCGCCGTGCCGCGAACGACTATGCGAGCCACTCCGGTTCCGTCCAACGCTCGCAATAGCGTTGCGTTCAAAGTTGTGCCGGCCGTGCTTTGTGTCGAGTATTGCCCATGAATCCAAATACTTGACGTCGCGGCAAATACGGGAGTAGTCGCACGGGCGGCGGGAGGATCCGCCGTGCTTATACTTATAGCAGCCGCTCCCACGACACCGCGAGCAAAAGCCGTTCGGTAAGAATCGCCAGTACCGAGGGTTCCGAAACCAAAACCTCCGGTCATTGTGAAGCTGAGATCCTCGCCGCCGACGAACAGATCCGTCATCTGCTATCTCCTCATGCCGTCACGTACGGGCCGACTTGCA
>Ga0105239_10000648_pt1 | contig 49449 bp, 47 predicted proteins | sample KBSC44metaG_FD_92761 | JGI IMG/M metagenome (GOLD analysis project Ga0105239, IMG submission 92761) | Corn rhizosphere microbial communities from Kellogg Biological Station, Michigan, USA - KBS C4-4 metaG | ecosystem: Host-associated > Plants > Roots > Rhizosphere > Soil | place: Michigan, USA...
ACAGGTTTAAGGATGGCATGAACGAGACATGGCGACCAGCGGAGATCGTGCGCGTGTTGGCGAGTGCGTTCGCGCCGCACCTAAATTCAACCTTGTCCGCCAGTGCCAGCCCTCCCGAAGTGCCCGCATCGACAGAGAAGGAAAAGGAAAAGGAAAAAGACCGCCGGAAATCCAAAAGCCAGAAACACGCCAAAACACCATCCTCGTCAGCCTCCGCCCCGCCGCCTCCACCACAGCCAACAGGTCCACGCGCGACCATCGACGTGCTCATTACGTTCGATGCACAAGGCATCTCGTCACATCCAAATCACATAGCACTTTACCACGGTGCGAAGCAATTCATCCAGTCGATCATGAAGGGCCACTCCGGGTACGCCTGCCCCATAGCACTATACACCCTGCCGACCGTCAACCTGGCACGGAAGTATAGCTTCATTCTAGACGCAATCCCGACGCTCCTGAGCGGCATCTACGGGTCGATCCTCGGCGGCGCCAGCAAAAAACCAGCGATTACCTCGACGGAGTCAAAGCAGGCCACAGCGGCCGATCGCACAGTTTTCGTCAACGACATCTCGCGCTACTGGAAGGCCCGCGAGGCCATGGTCTCCGGCCACAAGAGCCAGATGGTCTGGTTCCGCTGGGGCTGGATTTCCCTCGGCAGATACATGGTCGTAAATGATCTCCGGAGTGAACGAGTGGTCGCGACGTGAAAATTGTTGAACAGTACTATACAGAGTACTACCCCAAATATGGGAGAATCGGGAACAGGTAACAGGATATGGAGAATGGAGAAGGTTACTTGTGCACAGTCAAAAGAGTTACATGACTGATACGGTGATATGTTGGGATGAAAACCCCTCTTTCTCTGCTCTGCTTTGCCTTTTTTTTGAACGGGCTATAATCGCCGTTTTTCAATGATATGTCTCTCTCGTCATTTTTCTATACCTTTGACTACATTCAAAATGATTGCTGACCTTTCAGGATGTTCTAGCTTGGGGGTTGGGAAGTGCTCTGCCACGATCCAGATCCAGTGTCCATCGGGTACGGAGTATTATACTTTGCCTAGATCGGTTTGAGTACCATATGTAGCTATAGCCAGTCTATTTTCATATATATATACCCCATTGTAGTCTGGGTGAAGAGGGAAGATGGGCATGGCTAAAGTCGCTCGCACATTTCAAATGAAAAACGATTGTAATAGGAGTGTAGTTCTCTCGCATCCGTATCTATCCAGCCCTATGCTGAAAATTGTACATGGAAAGTATGCAGTGTTACAAGAGTAAAATGTACATCTATCGGTCCAGCCTGGTTCATCATCGCTAGCTTTTGCGAGCGGCTTGCCTTCGAAAACGAGGTGAGACTATCTATCAAGCCCGCCACGGCATTGTTCCAGGTGGAAGGGGACCTCGCCATGGGTGCCAGCCGCTGTCAGGTCGGTCAGCTGCACTCGGGTGTTGGGTTCGATATAGAGGTTCATTAAACCTCCACTTTCGACCGCCGAACTCATCCTTTGCAATCCAATCTCCCGTTATATTCTCATCGCTAGGGTCCTTCAACGAAGCGAGATATTTGACAATCCGTTCAGGGTCGCCCTCACTCAGCACCTGTGCAGCCCTCATCAACTTAAACGGACTGAACGTATCTAGCATGTGTCGCAAATTCGATGTTTTTGTCGTTTGAAACGTGCTCGTCTCCATGATCGCTTGCTCGCGAGCTTCCTTCAGTTCAAGTACAACGTGGCCAGTGGGTATATAGTATGGCAAAATGTTGGGCAAGAATTCGGCAAACTCGTGTATTAAATTAGGTAGCCGCCGCCGTGGGTATTCAGTTTCACGGATACCACCCCCAGCGAAACGATCTTCTTTGAACATCTTCCGAAAGTTGACGATCATTAATTGCAGATGGGCCTCCATGCGTAAAGAGGCGAGAATGAACTGCCTTCTCAGATTTAGGAAAGGAATGGTGGCCAGACCTCCTCGATGGGTCTCTCCGAAATTGCCCTTCACCAGGTTACGCATTTTGTCGTGCAGTGTGGAAAGTTGTCGTCTATCATCGTTTAACTGTCGTAGACACTCACGCATGTCGGTAAGTAGCGGGTCAAGCACACGTTTTGCCAGTCGGACTCGAATTCGGTAATTTAGAGGAACAATGCCAAATTGGATATTGTAGGGCTTTCCTTCTAGTACGGCAAAAAAAGATTCGAAGGCAGCAGCAGAAGGACGCCCGACATGGAGCCCCCTCCTCCGCTGCCATGCATTCCAATGACGGAAGAGGCAGTATGCCCATCCTAGCAGGTGATCCCAAACTTTGTTGGAAATGCTGATGTTATAATGCCGTGATACATAGTCAAGCAGCGCCGACGCAGTATCAATTTGATTGTTGCTTCCGAAGACATGAGCAATGGTAAGAAGTAGTCGTTCTGAAGGTCGAAGGATCGAGCTCTCATCATAGAATGTGGGACTCTCTAGCTGTTCCTCATCAGAGGTGTTAAGACCATCCATATCAATGTTCCATACAGATTTCAGGATACTCTTCACACCCTCCATGTCGCCTTCACGAGCCATAGCAGTCATCAGGTGACAAAAGGTCGCTTCATCGCCGGAAACCCCCTGGCGTACAAGGCGGTTAAAAATCTTCAGAACTTGTATTCTCACGGAATGCCTGTTTTCTGGGTTAGTCGGAGAAGCGACACCGTGGCCCGCTAGATTGAGAGGTCTGGTATCAAAGGACCGGATTGCTAGGCGGTCCGCAGTCACACGCAACTTATATCTTTCGCGCCCATTATATGCATGATTCCAGATCAAAGCTTCCATGAGGTAATTGTAACAGGCACGATCAGGGATATGATGATTTTCGGGCATAGATTTATAGAAGACGTTCTTTGCCGATTCTCCAGCACCACAAGCGGCGAGACATTTAAGAAGATGGCGATGGACTCGAAATGGTATGTTGTCGGTAGTAGTCATGCGGTCCTCTATCAACTTGTTAATGATGTTGATGAAGGTGGCAGCACGCTCTTCAAAAGACTTTATGTATCGATATACCGGCTCAATCTCCGTGGAAGGGGCAAGATGGTAATGTAGGTCGCGGAAAGGCACAATGAAGTATTCCGGATCAATAGCACAGACTGCGTCTGCAAAGTTCTCGTCGGTGGCATTGGATATGAAATCGCGGGCTACCTCTGGATTGAGGAGGCCAAGCAGGACACGGTCAGGATGGCCCTCTCGAACGATTTCCAGCATCGACACGGGAGGAGGGATATCCTCAAGACCATCTTGTTTGTAAACATTTAGTGATGTTGGTATGTGATTGTCCGTTTCGAGCTCATCACGTTGGTCTCGTTGAGGATGGCGATTGTCTGTGGGCCCGACATGCCGAATTGTTGATGTGTGACGACGCCTTTCGCGCGACGTCGACCACTGTGATGATTTATTTCGAGCTACATGAGACTGCGTGTTTCGACAGCGTATATGAAGGGTGAGATGAGGGATGCGACTGGAGGAAGTGGACAAATTCAAGCTGCGGGTGCAATTGATGATCCTCTGGAAAGGGACAGAGCCATGCATCAATGCCCCCAGCTGCGGGAATGGAGAAAGCAGGACTAAAAGAGAGTGAGTGGAGGAGGCCGTGAATTGGTGGCAGCATGGAATACACGATCAAAGATGTTGAGTACTGTGTACTCCATTAGGTAGCCTGTATATATGGAAAAAGTACTGACAATGAACTGCTGCACCCTTTTGCTGGCGGACAATTTTCTCGGTACGGAGTACCCTGGCGCTGCAATTAATATTATATCGACCATTCCTAATCAGGAAGCGCAGCCTTCCCCCAGACAAAATAGATGTGGCTTGTGCCTGCGCTCCCAGCCGGTGTCCTCCGTATTTTATACTACCACTACAAGACCACTACCAAGAGCACGACTTCGTTTGCCCCCTCGCTCGTACACCCCTCCTGCGACTGCTAGTAGTCCTTGTCTTTCGCGAAGCCCCGATATAATGGCAGACTTTGGCGGTGAAGCAGCATCTGGTGTCTCGGAGCCCTTCGACCTTGTGCGACTATCACTAGATGAAAGAATTTTCGTTCGCCTGCGCGGAGATCGTGAATTAAAGGGTCGACTCCATGTATGCCCACCGTTTACACCCTGATCTCTTGACTGATATACTGAGTTCTCAGGCTTATGACAGTCACTGCAATCTTGTACTCGGAGAGGTAGAGGAAACAATATACACCATCGAGGAAGAGGAAGATGGTGAGGAGAATGTCAAGGTCAGTCAGGCCAGGCCTCGCAGCTTCGATCTAAGGTTATGAGATGCTAAGAGGAAAATCGATGCTTTAGGTGTCTAAAAAGCAATCAGAGATGCTGTTCGTGCGTGGTTGGTCTTCCCTCAACTCCCATTTTGCGGGAGCCGTTCCAAGCTAATTCCTCCCAGGCGATTCGGTTGTGCTGATCTCTCCTCAGCCAGCGTCATGAAGGATATGTCACTCATTCAGGTCTGGTGGTCTGAGGAACTACGAGACCCATCAATCTATCGTTGAAGCCACAAGGACATGACAACATTGACCCAGAATACCAAAGCACAAAGAGTCATGAAGATGCCCAAATCGTGTGTCATTGGAGGAAGTGACCGCCGCGTCGTATTTTGCAACGAGTTGGCGCTGAAGGAATTGGTGATTCACACCTGGGTACCTGGTTCCCAATAGCCTTGCGCCCCATTGAAATGGCAATGAGAAGAGCCAAGGCTTTATTATGACAGAGGTTTCCAACGAATACCACTGACGAAGTGGGACCCAGGTATTGCCCTGGGTATCAGACAATGGCACTGGTAAGGCATACTCGGTGCGGGGTCATCCTGGTGCTACTGCGGTTTAGATACCTACCTATGCAGGTAGACAGGACTCCTTGGATCTCTAGGACAATATAGCATTTGTCTAGGACCCGGCGAGCTCCGCGCCCGCCTTTAGACTGCATGGAATACTATAATATCTATACTCGTATGGACAGCCCGAAGGAAATGGTACAAAGCTAGTGCCTCGCGCAACATGGTGTTGGGGAGTTTGGGTTGAGTGGATTCCCGAACTTTCACGTATCCTAGCTGTCTGTATTTGGCATCAATACGGATACCGCATGACTCGAATTAAAGGATCCCCGCACTGAATGACTCTTTGACTTGTCAGTGCCAGTTCTTTCCATTATAAACACGTTCCCTCGACTACCACCATTAACCAACAGTCAAACCTTTTCAATTAGCATTCTCCATTTCAATTCTCATCAACATGGCACTCTTATAGGATTGTCAAACTCCTCTTTCACCTACCCAGGTACCTTCGAAATGATTACGCGAATACCTTGACGAGCGCGGGGGCGATTTCATTATTCCAAATACTCCGTACTAATTTCAACCTGAACTCATTCTGGTCCAAAGTCTGACTATTCTATATTGTCGACACAATGGGCACCCGAATAAAGCAGACGCTGCAAGATCGACGGAAGGGAGAGCTTGTACTCAACCTCATACCACCTATACTTGGGCTTTCGTCTAACGTTCTCTCCAGGCCCTCTCTGACTTCGCCGATTACGTCGAAAAGCAACAGTCAAAAGCTCGTGCGAAACCCACGGAGTCCGTTTACAGTGATAGTGGATATTCTACCGGCACCATATCGTCCTTGAATGAAGATCATGCAGAGCTTGATATTCTAGATCAGCTCGGCCTGTCCGATAGCCCAAATCAGATCAAACTAAAACACTGGCTTCTTGACACTTCGGACGATGCGGTTGCAACTCTACACCAACTCGCAGGACTCGTCCAGTCCAGGTTGATTGAGGGTCATGGTGAGACCCTGTTCGACTTGGGCTTGGAGGACAGTGGCGAATCAATGGATTTTACTAAAGAGCAATGGGACCAGGCACTGGCGAGGATAGTCGAGGCTTCTACGTCTCTCAAAGCAGCTGTTCGGGTGCTCTTAACATATAACGTAGGAAGCCAGACTGATGCTACAGCCAAAAATACCAAAGACACATTCTGTCATGGAAAGCTTCTTATTCGGCAAGCCCCTGCTACGGCAGAGGAGGTCATCGAGACTCGTATTGCGGTGGTCGGCAATGTCGATGCTGGTAAATCGACCATGCTAGGTGTCCTAGTCAAAGGCAACCTCGATGATGGCCGTGGTAAGGCACGAGTAAACCTCTTCCGTCACAAGCACGAAATTGAATCTGGCCGAACATCATCTGTCGGAATGGAAATCATGGGCTTTGACACTCATGGTGAGGTCGTTACCTCCAATGTTCCCGGCCGGAAGCTCACTTGGGGCGAAATCGGCACACGCTCTGCAAAAGTCATTTCCTTCACGGATCTTGCGGGTCACGAGAGGTATTTGCGGACAACTGTCTTTGGACTGCTCTCCTCTGCACCCAACTACTGCTTGCTTATGGTCGCGGCAAATAATGGTTTGATCGGGATGAGCAAGGAGCATCTGGGTATTGCACTTGCCCTGAATGTGCCTGTCATGGTTGTAATCACCAAGATCGACATCTGTCCCCCCCAAATTCTGGAACAGACCATAACCCAGCTGACGAGGATACTCAAGTCCCCTGGTGCCCGTAAAATACCGATCTTCATCAAGACGCATGAAGAGACGGTTATGACTGCAACTCAATTTGTTTCACAGCGGATATGCCCCATCTTCCAGGTCTCAAATGTCACTGGAGAATGCCTCGACCTGGTCCGTACCTTCTTGAACATTCTGCCTCATCACGGTCACTATGACAGCGATGCTCCTTTCGAGTTTCATATCAATGACACATTCTCCGTCCCGTTCGTTGGCACAGTTGTGTCTGGGGTGGTCAAGTCAGGCGTGATTCATGCCGGAGATACAGTTTTAGTCGGTCCAGACTCCCTTGGGCAATTTCAGACAACGAGCATTCGATCTATTGAGCGGAAACGGATACAGGTCCCAGCTTGCAGTGCTGGACAGTCGGCTTCGTTCGCGCTGAAGCGTATTCGGCGAAAGGAGGTCCGCAAAGGGATGGTCGTCCTACCTAAGATTGAAACAGCTCCGCCCAAGGTGTACAGAGAGTTTGTTGCCGAAGTCCTCATATTGTCTCACGCTACCACCATTCGACCGAAATATCAAGCGATGCTTCATGTCGGCCCGGTCAGCCAGACTTGTGCCATTGTTGACATTGATCGCGAATTTATTCGGACTGGAGATCGTGCAACTGTGGCGTTCCGTTTTGTGCAAAGACCAGAGTTTCTTGCTGTGGGAGAGCGTATACTGTTTCGTGAGGGAAGAACCAAGGGCCTCGGCATTGTCAAGTCATTGGGCTATGAGGAAGGTTCATTGAGCAAGCAGCCTGTCGTCCCTGACAGCACTGCTGAGGATGAATCTAAGGGCAAGTCGAAAGCTGATGACGCAAAGCAGGGTACACCAACAAAGCAGCCTGCGGCGGTCTCACATGGGAAGTCAAAGTAACGAACAGTAAGGTTGATAGTTTATTATTTCAAGCGGGCGTATGGAGTAGGTAGTGAAGATGGTGGGCATTCGTCACTGATTTGCAACATGAAGGATTCGGGGGCCAGTGCGCGGACGACACGGGTCAAGTGCTAGAAAAAAAGTCCCAGGTCCTCCGGCCTAAAAGGAGTAATTAAATAACAACTTATACGAGAAGTGAGGTATGTACGGAGTACAGAGGAGTCTGTTTTCCTCTCCGGTTTACCAAATAGAGGATCTCTGCGTAAACGCCTGCCTAACCAGCTTATGCACGAGTTCTGCACCCCTGTGGCGATTTCCCCTGTTGGCTCCAATGAACCAATCACCGAACTTCTTCAGGGCAGCCTTACGTCCTTAGTCCGCATTGGCAAAAATAGCCACCAGTGGTCCTGAAACGAAAACCAAGGTGAATTTTCACCTACGCTTATTTTCCTGCTGGTCAACATGTCCCAAGCAAGGAAACGGAAGACCAAAGGGAAGCAGGCCGTTGAGGAACCTAGAATCAGTCCGAGCTCGGAAACCACCAGCCACCACAACATATTGCTTGAGGACAACACCATGACGGCGACATCTTCGATTCTAGCTGCCCTGCGCCGCCAGCCCGTGTGGATCGTGCTCGCAGTCTCCAGCGGCGCCTGTGCGGCTTTCAACGGCGTCTTCGCGAAATTGTATGTTGACTTTGATACCTTAGCCTTGCGGGGTAAGGGAGTGCACCCTCCCTGCTGCTTCCCCCTAAAGGGGAGAATCAAGCATGATATTCCACCAAAAGTATCTACGATGAACTCTACTGACCAGCAACCTGCATCCAGAACCACAACTGCCCTAACGTCAACCCTATCCTCGCACATTGCACTCTTCCTCTCCCTCTCACCAAGCAACAAGATCATTGAGTTCGTCGTGCGCGGCACATTCTTCCTCCTGAACCTGGCCTTCAACGCGGCGATGTGGGCGCTATTCACAGCGGCGCTAACGCGCGCGGACAGCACGACGCGAGTGTCGATCGTCAACGTCTCGGCAAACTTCATGATCACGGCGGTCCTAGGCTGGATGATCTTCAGCGAGCGGCTCAATGGTCTGTGGTGGGCCGGCGCCAGTTTGCTGGCGATCGGGAACGTGGTTATTGGCAGAAGGGAGGAGGGGAAGAAGCTGGGTGGGAACTCTGGCCTCGATGAGACTGCTGGCGAGGCTGCGGAGAGTGAAGGATTATTGAGGGCCGAGTGCGACGACGGTGAGGATTTGGTCGAGCTGGATGATGCCACTGTTGGGCTGGGAAGAGCCGGGAATGATGATTACCGGAGGTTGAAGAGGGCTGAGGAGGCTGATGCCCCTATCTGATGGATGAGTCGAAAATACAGGACAGGTGTCTGCTGGGAGTTTCAGCTTAGGCCCTGGATTACAGCCTCAAGGATGTACGCGACGTTGCACGAGACGACTCTGCGAGGTGATGATTGAGCGACCCCCATCGCCAATGTCAAAGAACATTGCTAAATCACGCACACAAGACCCATCGATTACCCAGGCCAAAGGGATGATATCTCGTCCTTCCCATGGGTCAATGGGAAGATTTTTGGTTGCAAGATGATTATTCCGCAGCCCACCCATACCTCTAGTTGACTATGGTACCATGATGAATCGCGAGTCTGTCTACGAACTCTATGCTGAATTCAGGCAGTATCGACGTCAGCCGCACTGAGATGTCCGGATACAACGATGGAATACTATACTATACTAGGATCCAGACCAAGCATCAATCATACTGCCGACCTCTTGAAGAGAAAGACCAAACAAGTCTATCATTGATTATGAGAACTCGATGAAAGGATCGCAGGTACATAATACTTCTCGAGCATAGAGCCATTTCCTATCCTCCGTACGGAGTCCGGAGTACTTGATAGGATCATGTGGGATGGTACATCTGGAACACTGGACTGAACACTGGACTGCTGGCATGACAGTCACGATCTTGTGTACCTAAGTAGGTAGGTACTCAATGCTGTGGTCTGCTTCCAAACAACCCGAGTCATAACCGACAGTCCAATGAACCCTTTTACAGCACAAACACGACGATAATATCTCGTCTACCTTCCTTTCACTCCTTCCCCTTCAGGATGCCACTAACTTCGAGTGGCATGCAGAAGAAGGCCCTGGTGGTGTCACTGTGCCACCAGTGTGCCAATGAAGGTTTATTCACCTCGTGTTCTACGCAAGGGGCCGGGTAAAGACGGGAGTGGGAAAACAATATTCCTGATGAGGGGTTATTTTCGGAAGTTCTCAAAAGGGCCCGTCTTGAGATGGAGGGTCCCCCGTAAGCATGAAGTCATTGCCGCCCAAAGTCAGTCTGGATTGGTGGGGTCGGCAATTCTGTTCAAGGGGGCTAATTGGGATACACCGCTGCTCTCGCGTCATAGGGCTTGGGAACTGTGGCCGTCCGTGGCTCGTGATTTGCCCTGTGCTCGCCGTATCCAAAGGGGTGGTGCAGATTGCCGTTTGCCATGATCCGGACCCAAACAAATGCAGGCGCTGTCATCACAACAAACATGCCCATCGGTACGAGCACATTGGTGTTTAGCGAAGGATGGGCGCCGAAAGGACTTGGGGTTACGAGTAGGAAGAGTATCTTGAACGACGCCATCTTAACCTCAGCAAAGCTTGAGTGGTGTACATTGATCACTGGTCAGGACTCTGGACTCAGGAGTATGGAGACGCAATCCGAGGCTCATAAGATTCATTTCAGACAGGAGGAGATGAAGTGGTGGTTGGCCGACCCAGGAGTCGATCCAAATACGGGGTATCACACCTGAGATTGCTGAGGCATCAACAGTCTCATTACTGCACAACTAGTCTAATGCTAGGACTTCCCTTAACCTAGAGACTAATACTGTCACAAGAACTCCGTACGAGGAACAATTTTGGTAACCGCTTGTTTGAGGGGAGGTGGAGTGCTCCAGAGGTGCAGATTGCTATTCTAGACATCGAAAATGAGTGATCTCTGGCTGTTGGCCACAGAGTGGTCAAGGCTGGACGTGGGTAGAAGGTGATCAGCGGCGCCCAGAACCCTAGACCTGGAAAGGTGGGCTGTCTCTGATGTTTCGACGTCAAGTCAGGTCATGGGAAGGACCCAAATTGAGGGACAACCAACCATCCCAGGATTGGGAAGCACGAGGCGGAAACCGACGATGATTTGGCGAGAAGTGTCGATGGCAAGGGCAGGGCGACTGACCTGCATTTGCGTGTATCTATGGGAATGGGCGAAGGCGATGGCGCAGGCGCAGGTGGAAGGGTGGGTGCAGGCTTCGAGGCTGGTGAGCCATCTGAATTTGGGGCAGTCAAATGAGGGCGGCACTGGCAGGGAACAAGGGAAGAGAGAGGGGAGTGAAGCAAGCACTGACAGGTTCAGGCCCACTTTGGAGGACACACATGACACTATTGGATCAGAAACCGCTCGCGCTTGTCCGAAATCGGATTAGCAGATGGGCCTGTGGGAGGAATCTGCAGCAGCCAAGTGGAGGGTTGTCGTGCTCACATTTACCCGGAGATCCCCAGGGTCAGGGCCCCCGAAACCCAGGAGTCCAGGACTCGGAGTCTGAACCAGTGAGCAATTCTCTCACACCATCAGTATCAGAAGTGCGGTCAAGCGACAATAGACCTGCATGACCAACGGACCAGGGTGGCGACTGGCAACGTGGATTTCCGGCAAGAGCGCCCCCCCGAGAGAAGTATCCGTACGAGAGCGCACCTTCCGTCGAGCAGAGAGGCAATAATCCAAGGGCCTGGCATGGTGTCTCTAGCCTCGACATGCCTGCTACGGCTCGTGGTGATGGTCACCGCCCAGTTGAAGCCTAGTTCCCAGCGCAGGGACACGAAATGTCCAATAACACAGCCATCTCGCGGCTGCGCCTAGCACAACCAGACCCACTGCAGGCACGCATGGCCCATGGGCTTAACCAGAACTAGCCTGCTTCGGGCTACTCCTAGCCTGTCCTATCCAGTCCTAGCCAGTCCAGCCGTGAGTCGTACGGGTGGTTGCCCTCGTCGTAGTCCGTAGGCGTGGTGGCCCAAAGGTACTAGTACGAGTAGCAGTCCCAAGCACGGAGTACTCAAAGGGTCTGGTCTGCTGGCCACCCTGCTTTCCCCCCCCCATCTTTTCGCTCCTTCAACCTACCGAAACCAACCCGCACCCGCAATATCCCAGCTTCCCTTCCGTCAAGAACCTGCCTTTTGCCGTCCACCGCCAATTTGCATATCCTTTCATCACCACCTCGTCTCACCCACCATTCTCCCTCAACTCCCATCATAGCCTCCCTATCTTATCTGCTTCTTCTGTTTGGACTGCACTGCACCTTTGCACATTCTTCTCAACAGAATAGAACCCTTCGAATTCCAAAGCTGCAAGCTCGACCCTCCCAGTTTCAGCTGTGCCTAATCCGTCATTGTTTTGCCACCGTTTGATTAGCTGTCCTCCTGACACTTCTACCTCCTCCAACAACCTATCATCCCTCCCATTCTACCTCGGAACCTCCTAAGCTACAGTCCAAATCCAATCCAATCCAATCGAGAGCAATATGTCGACTTTTTTCTACGGCGGTCAGCATCATCAGCAGCAACAACACCATCAAGTTCAACACCCTCACCCAATGCCCCAATCTCATAACCATCATGGACGCTCCAGGAGAGCACCACGCTTACCCTCGGCTCAAAATTCACATCGTCAGTTTCGTGGCCCCAAGGTCGTGAAGGAAGTTGTGATATCCGAGGCTCCCAGCATGGCTGCATACCGAGCAAGATTTGAGGCTGGCCGTTCCTTCGATCTTGACGACGACCTTGAATTTTGTCCAAATCTCTTGACATTTGATGAGGTTTGTGACAGTTCTTATGATCAAGGAGCCTTCCTTGCTGACCTCGAAAAGCGACAGTCGGTGACTTCAGGGTCTGATCGTTCCTCATTGTCCAGTGGTTCTCCCAGCTCGTCTCCTCTTCAGGCCCAGATTCAACCTCATCAAATCACTCCAGCCCTGGCAATCTCCTCAGCTGCGACCTCTGCATATATGTCCCCTCCGAGCTTTAACAGCAACAACAGCAGCCTTAAAATCCACCAACCTTTTGCTATTCGCTCATCCCGCACCAGCGCCATTCCCATTGTAAATCCCTCTACCGGCAACCGCATTGCAAGCCCACCATCGTCCATCTCCCCTGGTATGATGCAGCAGACAACCATGGCTCGTCGCTGGTAGAGTGCTTGAACCTTTCATGCCTCTTACTCTGTGCGGACCGCTGGCTGTGCCGCTATTTCCTACCCTGGCTGATGTTATGATGTGTTGCTTTGCCTTTGCCGACCGGTGTACGACAATTGTTTCCCCTCACCTCACTTCTTTACTTTGTATATATCCAAAATTACGATCCGACACTATTATTGTCCATCGAGTGAAAGGCATTAGCGATCTGACGAACATTTACAACACGATACCAGCCATTTGTTGAAGATTAGGATCTGGGTGGGAGTATGGCGGCACCGCATTTTTCCAAAGACAACTTGGTTTAGCATTGGAGTTTTCGAGAACATGAACGTCAAGAGATCACGATAGAAGACGATCATCATCATCATCGGTTGACGGTGTTTTTTTCATCTACACGTTATATTTTGGGTTTTATCTTTCATTTGCGGATTAAGGCATGTGTTCAACGGTCAGGTGATGCGAAACACAAAGATACCAGAAGGTTTGACGGGGTTCCTGGTTGGGTTTGGTTGACGCCAGGACGAAAATAAATGCACATCTCATGGTCGATGGCTGGTTTTAAAACGAATCTAGGCTTGCGTGGGTTGCGACGGGTTTGCCAGCAATTGCAGTTTGGTTGATAATACCACTGCTCATGAGATGTATTTCTACCTATAGTTTAGAGATGTCGAAAATTCACAGATTCTATGTGTTGACTGTCAGTCCTCCATGCTCCGTACTCGGTTTTACCGACAACAATCATGAGACTGGTGAGGACAGGGGGACACGACTCCGGGGTCCTGACTCCTCACCCGACTTGCTGATGGCGGTGACCGTTGAGACTCGAGACTGGCCGAGAGATGCGAAATGGTGTCTCCGCCCACGAGCAAGTTAGTTGTCTACGGGTAAAAGGCCAGCATCCACCTGCCACCCTGGCAGGCGACCTTCCTACAGGTGGTGTAGGTAAATCCGCCAATAGGTCAGCCTTGCGACTCCTATTCAGCTCTGCATGGTACGGGGTACTGGGCGGTGTCCAGGTACGGAGTACAGAGTACACATCTCTAGAGCTTGGGCAGTACTCCGTACTTCGTACAGTGGCTCTAGTAATAGTACAGAGTACTCAGTAGGTGGCGGTGCTCTAAGGGGTAGATGGGTGCAATCCAGGGTAGGAGGCTGAGCCAAATGGGGCCAGAACTAAGGCTGGCCGAATCGCACCCAAGGGGTACTCCGTACTCCCTAACCACCCAGCTATTATTAATATAATATTAGTGGTGCCAGATCCGGAAGAGAAGATGAAAGGCTCGTCTAGCATCATACAATAATGTTTAGGGAATGGGGACTGCTGTCCAGCTTTAGGCCTCGGGCAACAGCACACTACATGCCAATGCTGGAAAAAGCGGGACTATTGCGCGTTCCTCGTCATATCACTCGTTTGTCAGTACTTAGCACTCCGTGCTCCCTATCCGTGAAGGACAGCGCGTATGTAGGTGGGCCATTTCGCTTGTCATTCACTTCAACCTCTTCTCGCACTGTATGAGTATTGCCGGGTATGTCACGAGATTTTTGCCGCAGGGCCAGAGTTGAGACTCATGCCTTGAGGGATCAGGCATCGAACCACTAGGGTGACATTGTAGATGAAGCTTTTGAGAGGACTCAGCTGAACTTGGGGCTTAGAGGAGTTAAATTGATAGTCACAATCTGGATATAATATTGCTTCTTGGCGTTCAACATTCATTGACCCAATAAACACATCGTATAACAAACTGACCTCATTCCTCACCCATTGCTTACATACTTCCCTCGCCCTCCCAAAACTTATCTTACAAGTTACATCCACCAATACTCTGGCCTCGGATTGACACAGAGAGCAATAATGGCGTTCCTCACTAGGAACGTGCTCCTTGTGCTTTTGCTTGGACTTATCCTTTTTACTTCCCGGGTAGATGCGTTTGGAGCTGGAAGTAGGTTGTTTTTCTTCTCTTGATCTAATATTGTTTCTTGAGGTTTGGCCTTCCTGACAAGCATGATGATATATTGACTATTTTTTCTCTCGTTACAGATATCGCCTCGATCTCCTCTGTCGAAGGCAAGAATTGGCGACATGGTGACATTGAAGATGTCCTTAAGACCATTGCCTGCATTCGCCATCACAAGTGGAATTCGATGATGATCAAGCGTGTTTACTTCGGGTTTGTATTACTCTCAAGCCTACACCCACGCTTGCTAACAAAAGTCACTGTTCAGAAATTGGCTGCGGGATTATTCACAGGCGATGGATACAGGAGCTCTGAAAAAGGCTCAGCCAGAGACTATTCGTATCCTGGTGTGGCTGCTTTCGTTCCTCGGTTTCGGTTACGCTACTGCCGAATTTGAGGTCACCTCAGAGAGACTTGGTGTCTACAGACCTGAAGAGCATATCGAGTACGCACGTAGCCTAGCTCTCAGAGTTTCAAAATCTGACTTGGGTTTAGCAATCCGAAGGATTACAACGATAACGAAGATGCGAGGAAATATGATGCTCGCCTCCGTGGCCCAGTTCGCGATATTGAGCTCCAAATCGACATGCAAACTGGGATGAAGAACTATATCGCCAATGGTAATGGTGACTGGGCCACCTCTGCTGCTTTTGTCAAGTTCAGTTTCGAGCGAAGCATTCACCATGGTCGCCTCTACACTAACGGACACGGCATTTTCAAGGGCAAGGATGAAGATTTGGCCGAGGCTTTGAGATGCCTCGGACAAGGACTACACACACTAGAAGATTTTGGAGCTCATACCAACTATGTCGAGCTTGTCCTCAGAGATATGGGCTACCATAATGTCTTCCCACAGGTGGGAACAGCCACCGTGATCAATCTCCATGGAAAACAAACATATCCTCTCGTCACTGGTACCTTTGGGATGGTTGACTTCTATCACTCCGTGCTAGGTGAAGCGACAGACCATTTCACGCAAAGTGAAATCAACGAGATGGACAACGCTCTTGGAACTGCACAACAAGCAGCCCAGTCGTCGAATCCATTGACCACCCTAGTCAAATTACTTTCCAAGGTGCCCGGCACCAAGGACCTCTGTGACGAAGCCGAGCGCCTACAGTCTAGTTCACAGGCTCAGGCTCGTTCCAATGAGCAAGGAGGATATGGCGGCAGCAGTCGTGGGATGGAAGATAGTTATGGTGAGAGCTCACGCGGAGCTAATGATTGGGACAGCACTCGAGCATCCCATGCAAACTTTCCTCAATCGCAAGGATATGATCAATGGGGCGGCCAGCAAGGCCAACAAAACTGGGGTCAGTCTCAGGGTCAGTGGCAGGGACACACCCAACAGCAGAACTATAACTCGCAAGACCAGTTCCCAGGTCCAAATCATAATTGGAACCAACCCGCACAGCAAGATTGGCAGCAACCAGCGCAGCAGCAAAACTGGCAACCACAACCACAATCGCACCAGCAGGGAGCCCCGCAACAGCAGCAATTGGCACCCGCTGGGCTTGAAGGCATGCCCAACTTCGACCCGGCTAAGACTGTTTCTCAAATCTATCCTATCCTTGTCTTCCGTGACAAGGTAGTGCGAACAATCAGTTCTATCATCGAGAAAATTCCCGGACTCGAAGCGCTAGTTGAACGAATTACAGAGACACTCACGGTCTTTATCTTGTCCTTGTTGGCACCCTTTGTGCGGCCAATTATCAACGCGATGTCCAAGACTTTGCAGACGGGTAGCGAAGGCGTCATCAACTCTTCGGGAAAACATCAGTTTGAGGTCTGGACAGATGCTCACTGCTCCGACCCAACACATTCTATGCTCAGTAAAGACCACTTCAGCAACATTCTCAACGAGCCGGCGGGTAATGTCGCAGCGGAAATCTTGAAATACATTGCCCCGAGAGTTTTGTACGCGTGGGAGCACCCCGACGTTCCTGTACAACAGGTCCTGCAGGATGTGGAGAGTATTTTCCATCATCCAGCTATTCGCAACGAGAGGAATGAGGCGCATCGAAACATGTATAATGCTGTGAAGACTTGGGTTGATTCCAGATCAGACAGGGGCAGAGGTCTAGAAGCGGTCTTGAACTCCGAGGCCGTGCGTGCCGGAAAAAATCACAAGGGAGGTGTCAATGAGCATGTACATGTGAAACCCTCAGGTGGCAGTCAGACACATGGCGGAGGTCAACAACATTCCAGTGGTGGCGGCTTAGGAGGGTTTGCAAGCTTTCTTCCAGGCCAGCAGCAAGGAGGAGGCCATCAATCCGGTGGGCTCGGTGCACTATCAAGTTTCCTTCCTGGTCAACAGCAGCATGGAGGGGGAGGCCATCAGTCTGGAGGCTTTAGTTCCTTGACGAATCTCATTCCTGGTCAGCAACATGGCAGCAGCGGGGGACAGAGTAGCAGCCCGTTTGGAGCAGTCGGAAACATGATCGGAAGCTTTAGCGGGCAAGGTGGATCTCATGGTGGAGGCGGAGGAGGTGGTGGAGGTGGTGGAGGTGGGTTTGGCGATGTTCTCAATCTTGCGGGCAAGTTGCCAATCCCTGGTGCCTCAAACATCAGTAAATACGGAAAATTGATGGGCGGATTTGGCGGTGGAGGCAAACGTGGACTTGATGGCAATGAGACTGGTGGTTATGACGGCAGCGAACTCGGAGGATCAAGAGAGTTGCACGAGGCCGCTGCCCACGGCAGTCAATATGGCGGTGGACTTGAGCCTGGTGCTCCGCCGGCGAGATCACCTAGCCCATTGCCTATGCAGCCTCCATCGGGCTATGAGCAGTATGGTCAAGGTATCGGGACATATGGTCGGGAAGGAGGGAACTATCAGTACCAGACGTCTTACCAGGATCCTTACCAGAATCAGTACGGTGGTAATACTGGAGCCGGAGCATACGGGGGGGAGAGCCAGAACTACTACCGGTAAAGAGGCTTTCACAGCATGTGGAAGGATTTGACGAGGATGCGAAAGGTATGAAGATAGGAAAGGAGGACGATGGAGGGATGGGCAGAAGACTCGGGAGTTGGTTCACCATCATGATTGAGCAATTCAAAGCTCCTGAGATAGCCGAGTACCCTGACGGTCGATTAATATTCAACGTGATGAGCCTCATCCTTCTAGGAATGTAGAATATTTATGGTTTACAGCGGATGTGCTTCTGGACCTGGAGACCAACGGAAAGTCCTTCGTATTCGTGACATGTTGATCCCGTGATCTGGTGCATCACTGACCAGGCTTGAAACGCGTGCTCGTAATCTTAAAGTTGCACTTCCACCTTCCAAATGAGACGATGGGCTTTGTTTCAGTCTCAAAATGATTCCCGAGTAACTGGAATTGAGCTGAAGGTGTAGAGCACCGTGCAGTGGTCGGCAACTGAAACCGTTCTGAGCAAGTCGCTTGAGAACTCAAGAGATGATGTGTCTCTTGCTGCTGCGCCACGTGTTTATCCTGCCCCAGAGAGAGAGGCGTTGGCTGTTTGTGGTTTCTGGTGAATGGGAAGTTGGCCAGGCTTGGGCCATCAAAACTTGAAAATACGTTGCGGGGCGGCGCGTGGGCCGATAGCCTAGGGAGTTAGGTGGTCTAGGCGTTGATTTAGCTACGTTAATTAAAGGAGAAGGAGTTTAGTGGGGGGCCGACATGGCGGCAAGTCGTCAGGGATTAGCAGGTTTCATACGAATCGACTGGTGGAAGGTGCATCGGTGCGCCTGTCCAGTCGGCGCCTCCTTCGTCATCCTACTCCAACCGCCCTTCTGGAGATCGGTGGCCATCATGGGGAACCTCACTATCTTACCAAACTACGGGAATTAATCCCTGAACAATGACACCAGATCACGAACCAAGATACGCATTCCCTGCTCAATCTTGAATTCTCCTCCCTTTCTTTGCTTTGTCCCGCTCTCTTTATCTTTCCCACAACGTCGTGCTTGTTGATCTATCAGTATTGTTCTTCTCTCGATCATACAGACAGTCGCCTTTCCCCCGGTTTGTCTCCCCTTTGTGGCTCTAAGTTTGAGCAACTGGGCCCTTCACCACTGTGTTGTTCACTGTCTATCCCTCCATTCACGTCGAAACTGCTCGTTTGCACTATCGTTGATCGAACCAACAACAGTCATGCTGTTAAACCCACCGAAACCTTGACTTTGACACCTGCAATCTCAAAACCTCTGACAAAAAATACCAAAATCCTGAAAACTCTAAAATGTCCGCCGTTAATGACACCTTGATTCTCGGTGGAAATAATGCTGTCGCTGAGCAGAGGAATGGCCAGAGTGCTAGCCAGTTCGCGGCCTCTCTAATTACTGCCATCGTCATCTTTGTCGTTCAAGTTCTTATCTTCCTCCTCATCAAGGATCGCTTCGCACGCATCTACCAACCTCGAACATACCTGGTCCCGGAACGAGAACGTACAAAACCAAGCGCTCCAGGTTGGTGGGCATGGGTTGCTCCCGTTCTCACCACCTCCAACTCAGACTTCGTTCAGAAATGCGGTCTAGATGCCTATTTCTTCCTGAGATATCTCCGAACACTGCTCAAAATCTTTGTACCCGCGGCCCTGGTTATACTTCCCATCCTGATCCCACTGAACCTAGTTGATGGCCGTGGTGCACGCTTTGCCATGGGCAAGCAAGTAAATGCATCTAATGTTACTGGGCTAGATCAACTGGCCTGGGGCAACGTCGCACCCGATCATACCACCCGCTACTGGGCCCATTGGCTACTTGCCCTAGCATTGGTTATTTGGGTCTGCTATGTTTCCTTCGACGAATTACGTGGCTATATTCGAATGCGCCAAGCATACATGACCTCTCCTCAACATCGCCTCCGTGCCTCCGCTACTACAGTGCTTGTCAGCTCAATACCTCAGAAGTGGTGTACTGTCGACGCGCTTGATGGGCTCTTTGACGTCTTCCCTGGTGGATTGAGAAATATCTGGATCAACCGAAACTTCGATGAGCTAAATGAAAAGATCAAGAAACGCGACAAGCTTGCTTTGAAGCTGGAATCGGCAGAAAGTGAACTCATAAAGAAATGCTTCAAACAGAACGAAAAGAACATTGCCAAGGCTGAAAAACTAGCCGGAAAGAAATTGTCCAAGTCTGACAAGAAGACGAGAGCTGCTATTCGCGACGAGGCGGGGGATAAGGCGGCTCATGGACATGGCGTTACTACTGGCAACCCACACCAAACAAATCACAACCTTCGCGACGCTCTTGATGGTCCTGGAGACAACGATTCCTCTGCCTCCTCTTCGGATGTCGAAGACGATATCGACGATCACCGTCGCAACAGACGTGTAATTCCTATCCCAGTCCTCGGCGAAGGAATTTCAGCGGTTGCCCAGGGTTTGGACAGGTTTGGCACTAAACTGATGGGAGGGATCAAAGGAGTAAATAAAGGAGTAAATGATACGATCGATACTACTAACGGGTTCGTTGCCAATGACACGGAACAGCGAGATTTGGGAAGGACCTCTGGAGATCAGAAGCATTCTCATGAATCAGGCCCACGGTCTACTGATATGCACCAGAGAGTGCCTGGCCAACCCAGAAGAGCTCATGCGCATGATGCTTCGGCTGGTTCTGTATCATCTCCGACACGACATGACGAACCTATCGAGAAATTCATTCTTGAACGCGGCCGGCTCAGCCCACTCTCGCAATCTAGTACTATGCGAGATGACAAAGCTCGCCCCGAGAAGCCTCTGACGAAGTTCGGAAAGTTCAAAAGGGCCATTGGTCTCGCTTTCGAGGACAAGGAGCCTATTGACTATCCTGAAGCCTTTGCGTCGGATTTCGAGCACGAACCAGACACTGCTCTGTGGCGTCGCTATCTCAAGGACAAGGACCGTGACACTATGAGACTCCCTATATATGGTTGGCAATGGATGTTCGCGCTTCCATTTGTTGGCCAGAAGGTTGACACTATCGAGTATTGTCGGAAAGAGGTGGCCAGGCTCAATGCTGAAATCGAGGAGGATCAAGCTCACCCCGAACGGTTTCCTCTGATGAACTCGGCATTCATCCAATTCAACCATCAAGTTGCGGCGCACATGGCCTGTCAAAGTGTCTCTCATCATCTTCCCAAACAAATGGCTCCACGCTTGGTTGAAATTGATCCGAACGACGTCATCTGGGACAACATGTCAATTCCCTGGTGGTCAGCATATATTCGAACCGGCGGCGTGATTGCCATTGTTACCGGCATGATCATCCTGTGGGCTATCCCCGTTGCGTTCACTTCTGCCTTGTCACAGATCGAAACGGCAGCCAGAAGCTTCAAATGGTTGCACTGGATCCTGAGCATCCCAGCTTGGCTCAGAAGTGTATTGCAGGGTGTTCTCCCTCCGGCATTACTCGGCTTGCTCCTGTTTCTTCTCCCTCTCATCCTAAGATTCTTGGTGCGACTCCAGGGAAGCAAATCTGGCATGCTTATGGAACTGTCCGTTCAAAGATACTACTTTTGGTTTCTTTTCGTGCAACTGTTCCTGGTTGTTTCGGTTGCTGGTGCCCTCACCCAATTCGTTGCCATATTCCAAAGTGTTGACGGATTTACAAGTGTGCCCTCACTGCTTGGGGAAAACATTCCCAAGGCTTCAAATTACTTCTTCTCATACATGCTTCTTCAAGCACTCTCGGTGAGTGCTGGCGCACTGTTGCAAGTCGGTTCACTTATCGGCTGGTTCCTCCTTGCTCCGATTCTTGACAGCACCGCCAGAGCCAAATTCAAACGACAAACCGACTTGTCAAATATCCAATGGGGCACCTTCTTTCCGGTCTACACGAACTTGGCCTGTATCGGCTTGATCTATTCAGTGATATCGCCGTTGATCTTACTATTCAATATCGTCACCTTCTCATTGTTCTGGTTCGTGTATAGATACAACACGCTCTACGTCACAAGATTCACCCGTGACACTGGAGGTCTTCTGTACCCCAACGCCATCAATTTCACCTTCGTGGGAATATATGTGATGGAAATTGCTCTGATCGGCATGTTTTTTCTCGTTAGGGATGAAACCGGTCAAGTATCGTGTGCCGGACAAGGTATCGGCACAGTTGTCATGATGATCCTGACAGCAGGCTACCAATGGCTTTTGAACAATGCCTTCAGCCCTCTTTTCAGATATCTGCCCATTACTCTTGAAGATGATGCCGTGAGACGAGACGAAGAATTCGCTCGTGCTATGATGCAAAAGCAGGGCGTTATTGAGGATGAGGAAGATGGTATTGATATTGAAGACCAATTGGAACAACGGGAACATGATGAACGAGACGAAAACCGACACAAGGAAGAGTACGAGTTGGACGGAATTGACGCAGAGAAGAGAGATCGATTGGAAAGACAAAGACCTCAGAAACTGCCCGAACTTGAGCCATACGAATTCCAGAATCCGGAAATCACTATGAATCTCGACGCTCAGAGTAAGGGTATTCGTTGGGCTAAAGCAGCAGCCTACAAGACCACCGGGACAACAAAGAAAATCATCCCTAGAAACATTTCTCGCAGGGACAACCGTGAAAGCCGAAAGTCTTGGGCGGATCGTGAGACTGCTCGCAACCGCAGATCGGCAAACTTTGGACAATGGGAGAGCCCTTCGCAGAGCCGCAGCCGAGTTAGGAGCGAGGAAGGTACCGCGGAGGGAAGTCATTCATCAAATCGAGCGAGTCGTCATTCCCAGAAACGCGTGCAACCCGTGCGGAATGCCGGCAACGTCCTTGATACCATCAACAATTTGAACCCGTTGACAGGAAACGATAAAGACGTCGAGGCACAGCGCGCCGCTCGTACTCAACTCGCAGACGCGCTCTTCGCTGGCGTCAACGACGAGCTAGAAGACCTGACGCCCGAGGAGCGCGACAAACTAGTGCAGCGCGCCTTCCAGCACGTTGCATTGCGTGCTCGACGACCGGTGATCTGGCTCCCCCGTGACGAACTCGGCGTTAGTGACGACGAAGTCCACCGCCTGGGCGAATTCAGCTCCCACCTTTGGGTCAGTAACGTTAGGCAGGGTCTCGACTCAAAGGGCCGCTGCGTCTACTCCGGTGCGCCACCCGATTTCAGCGAAGTCGATCTCATCCAGCTTTGAAAATCTCTATTTCGGTTTTCCCCCAGTGATTTTTCACAACGTGTATGCTACCATTACGGCCTGGCGCCTCTTTACGATCATCAGCGGCGGCGTTTGAGCGAGCGTCTTCCAGTCGATTCCTTTCGTTGCGGCTGTTTTAAAACACGAACGTGAGCAAATCAACAGAGCGTGCAAGTTACCCGACCCACCGCATGTCCTGGGTTCTCTGGACGGCTCTGAGTGGGTGAGTGAGCGAGTGAGGTAGGAGGCAAGTTAATGACTCTTGAGACTGATGTGTATCCATTCACCTGCCCCTGCGACTGCAGGTTGAATGAAAATGTGGGAGGGCATTGTTCGTCCATCCTTCGGCATAGACTACTCACGGATGACAGGCTACAGCAGAGGCGATTGACACAAGAATGTATATATGACTTTAGCTACTAGAATAGCGCTTCGAATAAGATATGATGAAAAGCAATACCTCTCCAAGTAAAATACTCGTCAAATAAATCATCATTATTTCGGTCTTGGATAACTCGCAGGATATGGCGCTACTAATAAACAGCCATCTAGATAGGTAGGTACATGACCACTGAGTGTATTAGACAGTATGGTGTATGTAGTTAGAGTAGTAGTAGATTGGGGCGTAATAATAGATACGTAGCCACTGCAAACCAGCTACAAATATGTAGTAGGGCGAGGCCCCTTCCGTCATCGATGGCCACCGTCTTCGTCACTGAGGTATCGTGGCCATACAGCAGCATTCAGTCTACCGTTCTATGCGCCGTGATCTGTCTTTTAATGTCTTATTCAATAAAACCATTCAACCCCCTTCAGGGTAGGCTCGGACATTCACGCAAGAAAGTGAAAGATGGACGTACAGGTTCGTGAGCCGTTGATCTAAGCCTGGGTGATCATGAAAGGTTGATTCAATCGGCAATTGACGCTGTCACTTTCCATCTGGTGGTGGTTGCCTGCTGGCTTGATTGGAAAAGCTTCCACTACCAAATGATACGGTGTTGTTTCTTTGGTGTTGTCTCATTTGTGAGGAGAATCTGAAGGAGCATTTTCTCCTAGGGAGGGCTGTTACCGGAAAAGAGGAGGAACGTTTTTGAAGGTCTGACAGCTGTCTGCTGTAGCACTCGCTTTCTGCCTCCTAGAATGTTTAATCCTGCCGCTGATTGCAAAGGATGTTGCTAAGCATGCAGCGATGATTCTGGTAGGCAAGGACTCAACTCTGTTTAGGCGTCTGGATGTTGATTTTCACACGGCCTCTCCGTCTTTCAGTCGTGGTCACGCTTGACAGGATGGCCTCGCTGGCTTCAAATGGGAATGTCTCTTCAAGGCCCTACCATCTGTTTCACTCTCTCAATTCTCGAGACGGCCTTTTCCAACCTATCCAGCCTCCTCCTCTTCTCTGTATCCCTCTGTTCGAGGACTTTAACCCTCTCTTCTAGTTTGGCCCTGGCCTTCCGTTCTGTTGCCACCATTTCGTTCGCTTGACCGAACAACTGTGCCGTCAAGTCTTCCAGCTCCGTCTGTGTTTGTGACAAGCTCGATTCAGCTCGCAGCCGCAAATTCCGCTCTTCCTCTAAGGAGGATTGCAATGACGACAAGGTCACAATCTGCGAGTCAGAATGGGATGGCAACAGTTGTGGCGCCAGGCCTTTCACAAAAGGGGTTTTCGGGGGAGAAAGAGTGTTGCTGCCATAGGTGCTGTCGTTCTGAGGAAAGACTCCCGTGTGAGGAGTAATGGGTTGGCTTGCTGGATTGGCCTCCTTTCTTCGGCCTGGTAGTAATGCACTTAGACTGGCCAGCCTCGACAGTCCTTGTTGCTGTGACTGTGGTTGCGATTGTCCTGGCATGGGAGGTGTAATTGCTGGACCTGGGCCTTCTAGAGCCAGACCGCTCGTTCCGCCCATCTGCGCTTGTTGTTCATGTCTCGCATTCATATCTCGGAGATAACGAAGTTCGTCCTCATAGTCGGCTAGCTTGTCAACCGCGGATGCGGCTTTGCTATTCAAGATCTTCACCTGGGCTTCGAGGTCATGGAGTCGTCGGTGAGCATCGGCAGCTTCGGCGGAGGGGTCGACCAAGGAATGGAAATCGCACCCACAGTGGGAGCAGCTGTAGGACGAGTGGGAGAGGTGGTATGGAGAACTATTGTCATGGTTCAGGGTGGTGGCCATGACTGTCTGATTGAGAACCAAGGTCGACGTGGCCATGGGAAGATTCAAGTTAGCGAGAGGGATTCTTGAATGCCTAGGAAGTCGACCGCCTCCATCGGCTGTGTGCAATGGCCGCTTCTTGACTCTTGGGACGTCGCCTGGCGTGTGTACTCGTACTTGTAGGATGCTAGGACTCTAGGGGTGAAGATCCTCAGGTTGCAAGTTGTACTCCGTACTCGTCGTAGAATCTTGGACTTGGTGGCTGAAGAACACTAAGAAACACGAAGCAAGCGCGATTCTGGGAGATTTGTGATTCGTACTCGTACCTCGTGACTCGTGGATCACCCGCAAGCCACCATCCTTCAACAATAACGGCTACGAGTAAGTCCACTGGCAAACGTTAACAACGGATATGAACAATCCGAAAACGCTTTCCAAGAAAGATTTATGGATATTATCAAATCGTGTCACATGCGATGTTTCAGCAGTCGTCACTGCGTCAGACGGAAGAGACATGGGTTAGCCAGGCCAGAGAATAACATGCTTCGTTCCCTGCGGATGTTTGTTGGTGGACACTGGGTAGGCAAGGAGCCACCAGTGGCAGGGATACCCCAGGCACACGTATTGATAATGGGGGGGCTGTTGGTTCCTGATGGAGTAAGAATGCAACACAATGTCGGTACCATCCATCAAACTACCTGAGGTACATACTTACTATACCAGATACGAGTCAGTGCAGAGTACTCCCTACTCGTGTCGTACAGACTTATGAGTAGATATATCACACACCTGTCCATCTTCGTAAACTTGCTTGTAAATGGCCCACCCCCTGGTAGGGGGTACATAAACCTGAGTCGACCATAGGGTACTCTACATTGTCCTTGAACACGTGCCGACTAGAAGTCCTACCCAAGTACGGAGCACTCTGGACCTATGTACTCCATACTCAAGCAGCCGTATTCCGTCTCAAGCACCAAACATATCGCACGCATATTACAGACATCTATTCAAACCCAGAGACTGGTATCTCCCATACTGTGGCCAGGCACACGCTTGGACACACACTTGCTCCAGTAGCCAACGACATCATTCTCCAGGCGAGCCTTGAGACGGTGAAGACCCTTCAAAGGTGGACACTTTTTTGTAAATCGGAAAACATTGGGATTATCGGATCCTTCGTACTGCGTACTGACAAAGCAAAAATTGAATTGTGATCGGGTTTGCTGGTTGCCCCCTTCACTCAATTTTTGGAAAAAACTCTCTGGAAAAAGCATAGACCTAGGTATCATTCGCGAACCAGGGTGAGGATAGGCACCGACAGCCTTCGACGTTGGCGCTGTTATCAAACATCCCCCCAGGATCGCCACTCTCCTCCCCCATCTGCTTCTATCGCTTCCCGATACCCCCAGTCGCGCATAGTATTAGACTCCCTGCAGAGCTTCATGCTCCTCTTCGAGGGTTTGAGAAACTCCAATGGGTGAAAACATTCGACCTCGCAAAATAGACACAAAACCCCTTTTTTAGACCTTGAAAATTAAAAGAAGTATGGAATAGCCGCACTGAGAGAGAATGTTAGCATGAAATCTCCAATCCCAGCACATGTGGGCGTAACTTACGCGATAGCCAAAGTGGCTGTCACTCCCAGAACTGCCCGCGTCCTGACCTTCTCTCTCTTGAGCTTCTCCTCCAGTACCTTAGCCTTCTTCGCAGGTTGTATAGGGAGTTCTGCATCTATGTCGGATGGTTCAGGCTCCTGAACCTTTCGTTTCCTTGACGCTTTCGGTGAGCTTTCCAGTGCTTTGGCCTCCTCCACCATTCTCTTAGCGGTTTCAAGCATCTTCTCTGTGTCTTCTGGTAGCGGTAACTCCGGCAATCCTACTGGCATCTCGACAGTCACACTCGTATGTGTAACCTCTGTGGATCCCTCCAACTCTACTGACTGGGCAACTTCAACGCGAACCTTTTCTTCTTCTGCAACAGGTGGTAACTCGGCTACAGATGCAGGTGCAGCATCAACCTCGGATTTTCCCTCAGTCTCTGCCACAGATGCAGCGTCGTCAAGAGCAGACTGGAGGGTGGCACTGGCCGCGTTGGCATGGGCGATATTGGCTTCCTTTTGTGCCTTGGTCTGTCTCTTCCTAGGGGACGCTTTGGCCTTAGTCGGACTAGCAACAGCTTTGCTCGGTGATGAGGATCTCGTGGCTCGCGAACGAGGTGTCTTTGTTGTCGGTGCCGGCAACCTGGTCTTATCCGTAGGCATGTCGAACTTTGGTGGTGCAACAATTGGCTTCTTTGCACTTGAAGGGGCCTGTGAGATGTCCGCCGGGTCGAGCAAAGCTTTGATCCAGTCGGTGAGGCCGTATAATTGCGCCAATTCCAGAGCTACGTTCAAGGTCAGCTTCCTAGTACAGCAGCAGAAATGATCCCGCTTGCGACTTACCGAATTCTGGAGCTACCCAGACATTACCGGCCACTTCATCTTGACTGGTAGCATCCAGACTCTTGAGGTAATCACGTTCCTCCTTTTCTTCGGCGTGGGCGGCCCAAGGAAATGCGATTTTGAACATGCCAGTGGCGCTCACAAACCCATCCTTGCTTCTCCTCTGAGATGATGTCAGACTTTGCGTAGCCGTAGAGATGAGCGTGATCGTACCATTAAAAAGTAAGTTTCTGGGTGGGCTTGGTTTTGCTGGGATGCAAATATTTCAGAACCAGTCAGGTCTTCTGGGAGAGGGGCCCGCAAATGAGCATATTCGAAGGGACCTAGATTCTCGGCCTTGGTGGCGTTCGAAGTTCCAACTTGACCTGGCTTGACCGTCAACTTGGTCTTACCCAATCGCCTGCGATTAATCAAGTCTTCATCTGTTGTTTTTGTCAGCTTCTTGTAGAAGATATTACACCAGCCCCAGCCGGATTGCTTACAGCTCGGCGCAACGCCTGGCGCAACGAGAGGGTTTCTCTTTGAGGGTAGATTTCGAGCGCTAGACATTGCGAAAGTGTAACAGGTTGGAGAGAAGGGAAATAAAATGGAATGTAAAGCGGGCGAGATCAAGAGGTGGTCAAATTAGAAGGCGATGCCGTTTTCGCGACTGGCTGGTTCGGCTGCGTGGTTTTGCGGGTAGCAGTGCGCGCACAGAGAATCGGTGGTGAGTTGTCCCAGATGTGGTGGTGTAAGGTGATCCAAGAGATGATTTGACAATCGAATGATGCGACCAAAGAAAAGAAGATGCTGGAGCGTAAGAAATGAGCGCGATCGGGATGGAGGGCGAGTAGGAGGTCGTCGGGGGAGAAGCGAAGATGCAGGTTCACGAAGAAGCTCAGGTCGATTACGAAGTACGGAGTAATAGCTTGTAAGTTCTCACTACTAGGGGCCTCCCTCCTACTCCTCCTCCTCCACCACCACCACCTGGCAAAGAAGTGGGAGGCAGGGAAAAATGGGGGGGAGGTTAGACTTGGGGCCCCCTGGCAAAACCCTTAGAGGCTGGCTGGGGATGGATTGGGATTGCCACTAATGGATTAGGATTGGGCTGAGGCAGGGCCCGAGTGGCCTTGCACGAATTGGTGGTAGGGGACCACATTGCAGCATTGAGGCTAAAGGGCTTCTAGTGCCCTAGGCGGCAAGTAAGAAGTCGGGAGGGGCATTTTTGGGTAATGCAATTGGTAGACAATTTGGTAGCTGGGCCCAAGTCGAGCACCCGAATTAATTAATATTCCGATCAGCCTAACCTCATCTATCACAAAACTCTAGTCTCGAGATGAAGTCTACCCACCGAGTAATTAAGGCTTTCTCGTGACCCTGGGCTCAGTGACTTGAGGCTGTCGCTGAGTCTGCCAAATCCAGTTCTCGATTCTTCCTCTCCCCCATCTTAGTCTTATACTTCTCGTCTGCTCGTTCGTCTCCAATGTCCAGCGTCTCGTCTCCACGGTATTCCCATGGCGCTACTTCAGAAGGACCATCAACACCCGCTGGTGGAAGGGCCCACGTCGGTGCGGGGCTTCGATAACTCCAGCTCCCTTCTGCCAGGTCTGCATATGCAAGAGCGTGCAGGTATATTCCCAGCTCATGCGGTCCAGGGTCCGAATATAATGGCGTGTCACATATGCTGCAGTTCTCCCCCGTCATCTTTTCTCCTTTCCGTTTGTTATAGTCGGCAACCATGTCCTTGTGCGCTTTGACATATGCTCCATACTGAGCTTCTTCATCTTGTCCAGCCAGGTCGCCTGCATGCAGAGTGCCACTATTCAACGGTTTGAAGTGGGCGTCGGTAAGTTTCGCGGCCTCGGAAACAGTCATCTGTCGAGTCTGGTCAATGACCTGCGCCATCTGCTCGTCATGCGCCAATGAACTCGCGACCTCCGTCTTGCCCATCTTCGCCAGCCTTGCAATGACCTCGGCGTCATCATTGCCACTTGAGTCGTTCTTCGAAAGGCTGGGCCCAAATACCGCTCGATTACTGTAGATCGGATCATTGGTGATAGGATGACCCAGGAATTGTAGATGGACACGAATCTGGTGCGTTCTTCCAGTTAAAGGCAAGCAGTGAACAATGCTGTATCCATCGTTTTCAGTGCCTGGTGTTGGAGCAGCTGGTTGTGCGGCCTCCTCAGTTCCATTGGCATGATTCACATTCACATCTTCAGAGGGTGGCGAGCTGGGTGACTTTCGTGGGTAATAGGCTATTCTCCTGAACAGCGTCTTTGCTGGCTTACCACTGGCTCGCGCTCGATTCAGACCAAGTATCGGGCTGATCTGCAGGATGCTTTCTTCACAACTCACAACTCCGCCGCGCATCGGATCTCCATCCCATTCCTTCCCATCGGGGAACCTGCCTTTGACCCTTGCAATATACTCTTTGCGCACAGTACGGCCGCGTAGCTTCTCACTCATCGCTTCCGCCTCTTGGCCAGTTTTCGCAATGAACATGACACCACTTGTCAGTCGATCTAGTCGATTGCATGGGAGCGGCTTGAATGTGAAATGTCGCTCTGCTTTCATGATTTCCACCACCGAATTGTAATTATATCGTCCTGCTGGATGAACAGGTACGCCTGCCGGCTTGTCAATCACAATCATATAGTCTGTCTCGTTGATGACTCGAATTGGCTGAGAGGTGACTGGAGGCTCATGTCTGTGCAGAGTATGTGAGATGACATCGCCGTTTTTGACAACGGTGTGGACTTCACCACATGGCTTCCCATTTATTGAGATCTGCCCTGTCTCAATAGCATGCTTGTAATATTCTCGCGACCGATCACGAAACTCGGTTGCGAATATATCCAACAGTTCGCGGCCCCGCCATCGTTGTTTGCAGTATGTGTTGTACGTAAAGTGGTACGGTGCCACGCGTCGCAGGCCATTTTCCAGGAAATATGGTCGCGGCCATGGGTCACAGGGTGTTATTGCAACTTGGGGGGCCGGACGAGGAGGCGGTTCCCTTCTTCCCAATGGGAAAGAGTCAATGCCTGTTGTTGTCAGGACCATGCTAGGAGTCGGAGATCGACCGCGACTTGCCAGATAGGCAAGGACGCGTGGTGAGGGAGCCAGTAGTGATTAGAAGGAGGACAAATTATAAGAATTCTCGCATTGCGACAAGATCCTCAAGGCACTGGCACTACATGTTAGACAACTTTTTTGGTCCAGTTAAGAATATCGAAGGTTTCTTTGGCCGCGGTTTAGCCGAGATTCTCCTACTTGGCAGCACCCCGAAAGGCTTGGAGACGCCCTTGTCAAGGCGGACACCTCCTGCACAGGTAACGGCAGACTCTAATTATCTGTGCGATCGAAACTTTACCTACCAAGCATTCATATCACGGTCCTCAAAGGCTAATCTGATTGCTTTAAGGTTTCAGTGTATTTCTGGGCCTGTTTCTTCCTCAAAATGGGACTCCCGTCCTCATCGTTTGGCTTTTCAAAGGGTAAACTCGACTGAAAGATATTAATTAGGGCTGGACATCGCTTCCAAGAGGAAAAGGGAGCCAGACGACCATGCGTTCCGCTTAGAGCCTTAGACTACCGAACACGATGGTGAATTGGCTTCAAGGATGGCTGCGAAAGACACTTTATTGATTCAATTTCTTAGGTCAGACAATGATATCTACCATCACATAAACAACAGTATATCCTCATTCCTGATCGTCGATCGACTCCATCGTAAATGCATATCTTATCAAGCATAGTGGTCTAAGCCCTGAAACATCGGATCTAGTTGGGTTAGTTGTCTCAAGTTACTGCGATTGCTTCGGATCTGTAGCCTACCCTTCAGTGCGCGACCTGGGGTTCAGAGTCGTTAGGCTGGGGAAGTCAAGCGTCATGTGCGAAGTGGGGTTGTTGAGCAAGTGCAAGATCAAGTCAAGGCGGTTGGTGGCTCAATACATGTCTTCGTCGAGGCAAAGGGACGACGCCCTAGCGAAAATGGAATGGCGCAACAAATGTGCAAGAGGGGTTGTCACGAATCCTGGGGAAAGAGGTCACCAAATTATAGCTCTGACCAATCTTTGAGTTGAAATGGTATCAATTCTTTTTGCGCTTCTGTAAGCCACTGCTCCATGTCATAACCGGATTTGCAGCTGTGAGGTGTTGCAACGACTATCCTGTCGTTGATACACCATGGATCGTTTGGTGAAATGCTTTGCACCGTCCTTTGAATAAATGTCTACCACCTTGCGCGACCTTCATATCATCACACTCTAAGACTCAGTAGTAACCTTGGCCTTGGGGTTGGTAACCTTGACACCCAGCGACTTCGCCTTTGCAATGATCTCAATTCGCTTTCTCGACGAAACGGCAGAGGCAATCTCGGCAGCGTAGGTTCGGTTGTGCATGAGGAGGATATCGACATCGCGGGGGTTGCGAACTAGGAACACTTTGTGGCCAGAGGGAATCAGGTGGCGGGTTTTCTTGTTGGAACCAAAACCGATCTATAGTTCCATCGGTCAGTACAAATATCAATTTTTCTCCTTGGTGTTTGTTTGATCCCATTCAATCTCGTCCATCTCGCCATGTTCACCCTGCCAATGTTCAAGGGAAGCTCGCAGGTATTGACGTACCGATGGCATAACAATTTGGCCCTTAAACCGTCTCCGAACTCGGTTGTCGATACCCTTTGGTTTCCTCCATGCTGAGGGCACGCACTTGAACATATCGGATTGATGTCTGTTCCATTTCTTCGGGTGCTTCTTCACGATCGGAACGTGCTTCTTTGCGGAGACCATCTGTGTGTGTATGTCAGCTTGTCGATTTCTTCGATTCTGGAAAATCACAGACCTTGCCGGTATTGTGGTCTTAAACGTCTGGTGTAAGTTCGAAGTGAGGACGAATTGTGCGGTATTCGTGGGCCGCAACTGCGAAATTTCGACCGCCAAGAGTTGTGTGCACTTGAAGCCCACTAGGGCATTTCGGGACTAGTTGTAAGTGGGAAAATCTACTTATTGTCTGACGGTGTAGAACTAATTACAGCCAGCGTGGACCAGCTGGGGACTCAACTCTGTTTAAAGTGTCAGACAAATGTTTTTAAAACCTCCACCCTTTTTGGGCGACCAGGTTTGGGACAGCCTCCACCATGCCATCTTGCAGCCTAACCACGACCAGATACGCATCCTCATTCGATCATTCGATCTAGATGATATACTCATTCATCACAGAGTGATGCAATGATCAAGTGCTACACCTCCTGATGTTCTAACTTGTACGGGTTTCCGCTTTGTGCACCACTGACCAGCATTGCTTCAATCAACTCAAGGTCAGCGAGGGCTTCTTCTGGTGACTGCTTCTCGTTCACTGTGCCAGTCTCTAAAGCTTCCCCCCATGCTCTGACCTCGGGAATAACTCCGCTCCCTTCGTTGGCAACGTCTTCCACCTTGCCATTAATATTGACATCGTTGGATATACTGACATACCCCTCCTGGGAACCGACTGTCCATTCACGCCCTTTTGCAGTTGTACCAAACGATATGGATATCGTTCCAATGGTGCCTTGCTTGGTTTTTGCCGTAGCTTGCACAGTATCCACCGGAGGAAGATGTTCTTGAAGCTGTGCAGAGTGAGCAGAGAGTGTTACGAGTGGATTGTCTTTCCCAAGTAACACCCTTAAACCTGCCGTGAAATGGACGCCGCCATCTAGCAGGAATCCTCCTTGATGGGTCGGCACCTTTCTCCATCTTGCGCGCGTCAGCTTGCACATACTATGCCGGAACTCTCTGAATCTTACGAAGTTTCGAAATACTTTCCACCTGAAACCAAGACATGCATTTGAACCCTAAACGTTAACTGGCGTCCCATAGTCTGGACTGCTTCGGCAGCCCGAGTAAAAGATGCTAAATATCTTTGATTTTCAGCGACTGCCCAGGTCACACCCTTGCCCACGATCTCTGATCTGTACCATTTGATCAATTCAACCGCTTCTTTGACGTTCTCTGCAACAGGTTTCTCCGATAGGACGTGCTTTCCCGCCAATAGTGCCTTGCGGATGTATTCTGGCTGATTCTTAATTGGCAGAGCAATGATAACGGCTCCAATATCGGAACGACCGAGTAGATCATCTAGAGATCTCCCAGAGCCAGAATCCTCAGAGTATAGCTCGACTTCTGCACCTTCTTCCTGTAGAGTTTGGGCTGATTTGATTGACCTGGACCAGATAGCTTTCAGCGTTAAATCCTTGGAGGCTTTCACCGCTGGCTGGGGCTTGTATTAGTAGCATGACCCTGATTCTGTTGGAGAATGTTGTCAATGCCCACCAAGTGCTCTTCGCGCGCAAATATACCTGGAGGGTGTTAGATTCAGCCAATGGTCAATTTAGATAATTCCTTACCCCCACCAAGAATTGCCAGCCCGATAGCCATGATAATGAACCTTAAGTTTTGCACAAATGCTCCGTGATACTAGGTAGTGACAGCAAGAAAAGAAGCTTTACAAGAGACACAATGAAGTAGCATTGTCTCCAACCTGGCTGCTACATGGTTTTGGTGCTTCTTACCTAAGGATCCGCGGTTCGTCCCTTTGGGTGCCTTGCGGGTGCCGTGTCCCCTCACCAAGTGTGACCTCAACCATTACTTAGGTTCTTAGAAGAGACGCGCTCGTGACTGCCTAGCTCGCTAAGTCCTAATGCTCGTACAGAGTAATACTCGTACAAGTCACGAGTGCTTGGAAAGTTGGAAATCCCGTCTCAATGTCGTCATCATGCAACAACACCCAATCCCAATCTTCGACGTTCAATGCTTCCCATGGACTTTCAGGCTCCATATAAAAATTAACTTTCAGATCGACTCGGCGATCGTCGCTAATCAATTGGAAGGTACAATGGAACCTAACTGGAAAAGCGGATCTAGCCTGAGCATGGCAAATTCCAAGCGGTGGGTATTTTGCTCATGAGCGGCGACACGAGTTGAGTCCTCACTTCACACGTTCCCAATGGTTTGTCATTCCTTTCATCAATGCACTCAAGTTGTTTGCTTTTTGTTTGCTCCTACCAGCGTCGCACAAGGAGCGGACTGCGATATCCTTAACTGCATCACGCAGGCCTCCCGTAACGTCTCCCCGCTTCATCTCATCCCTTATCAGGTTGTTGCAACTCCCTTTGCAGAAGACCATCCGACCCCTATCGAATATCAGTATATCGTATCCTTTCCCTAACTTTAAATTCTGGCTTTCCAGCCCATGGGTGAAGACGGGACACGACCTGGGCTACCAGCAGAGCTCCAGGCAGCCACTCGGGACAAGCATCATGCTCTCAACCTTCAGGTCTTGAATAAACTGCCTCTCTGCATTCCACCCGCATCAGATTCGCCCCTCCTGTACGCCAAAGGCATGGTGGTATTTGGGCAGATCTACTTCGCCTTCGAGAGCCACCTGACAAACTCACTTGAAAATGACGAAATCGATGTGACGTTGCGGGATGTATACAATCGCATCTATCTACCTCGACTTTTGCGGACAGCCCGGTTGCAAAGGGACCTTGAGATCATAAAAATAAGACTAGGTGAGCAGGCGCGGAAAGAAATCGACCAGTTGGCAGAACAATCGATGGTTTTCCAACAACGAATCCTTGCAAACTTATCCATCAAGCCGCATGTCCTCTTCGCGTATGCATGGACCATGTACCTTGCGTTATTTAATGGTGGTAGATGGATGCGCAGTCGGCTTTTGGCAGCGGGCCCATCGTTCTGGCTTGGGCGGCAGCTGCCCCTATCGTTCTGGGACTTTGTAGATTGTGACGGAGCTCCTTCGAACGGGGAAGACCTCAAAGCGGCTTTCAAAGAAGGTTTCGCCCATTCAACCGAGTCCCTGGGCGATATTCACCAGAAAGAAATCATCGATGAGTCCAAAGCTTTATTCGACCTGTGCTTGGAAATGGTCAGATATTTGGATGCCTCTCCGCCAGGGTACAGTAGCGCGGATACTTGTTCCACCATCCAGCAAACTGCCGAAAGCAGGAGGGCGAAAGGGGCTGATCCCTCTGCCAGCGGCCCAGGCTCCCTGGTCGGACCTGCATGGCACTATCTCGCCTCTACATTTCACTCAGTGCCAACATCAGCAGCATTTTGGAAAAGAAAGGAAATAAGCTCTGATTAAAACAAGCCAGACGGGTTCGAATCAGTTCTGATGCGACGAGGGCACTACACGTTTTGCCAAGCTACCAATAAAATGCTATCTTTGAGGACCATGTCCGAGGAAAGAGCCTCGGTCGCTCCGGCACATGTGCCTCCAACGCGCCGTCCCTCCAGGCATCATGCCTTTATCATGTCTCACATTTCGGTGCCACTGCAGTCAAAATGCTGAGTGCTACTGCCAGACGGAACAAACTCTCCACAGCCCCTTTGGGCCCCGCCTCATCCAGAGTTTCTTCCCCGAGTTGCGGAGGCAAGTTCATTGGCAGGGGATGGAAAGGATCCCCCAGTGTCAACATTGATAGAAAGCGGTCAACAACGTCTCCGGGGCTGGCATTCGTACCGAAGTGCTCGCAAACATGCAATGAGTGGTTTGGGGGGGGGGGGCTGTGGCTTCCCCCTGCGGCTCTGGGTAAAAGGAACATGATGGAACGGCTACTGCGAACCTTTGCATGGACCTCGTCCTGGAGCAGACGGGTTTTGAGCCGAATGACAGACTGCATGTATAATCTTGCAGCATCAACAGGGCCATCCCCTGGGTAAAGGGCATTTTTACCACACATCCGGGCGCCCATTGTCTTGCTTGACTCACGATTAGCTACAAACCCAGCTAATACTTAGACTTCCTGAGGTATCGTAGGCATGCAAATAGTATCAATCCCGTGCCTTCCGGCTCCTCCTAAGAGAGGGGTAAAGGATAATTTCCACCGTGCTATTTCATTCTGATCCTAGCACTTGCATATCTGATCTTGAGCTTTCTTTTGAACTTTCTGCTGCAAGGCATGAAGCAGGAGGTGCAGAACACTATTATTTATCATCAACCTGTGAGTCTGTGACGGAGATCCTACCTAGTTGTGTTGCGTTCCGCAGCTCAATGTGCCAAGGTGGCTGAAGCTATCTGTAAGCCTTGTGGAATAAGGAACTCCTTCCCCCTTTCCCCCAGCGGCACAGCTTGACGCAATAATAGCTAATTAGAAAGTCAATTAGGAACCCGGTGCGGGAATGGAAGTGATGGTGACGTTCGTACATCCACAATGCCGCAGGGCTAGCAGAAACTCAGGTACCGGAAGTTTGCAGGGCCTTGCCACCTACATACCTAGGCAAGGACAAAGAGATTTTTTCTCCATCCATTGTTTTGAGACAAATAGGGAGCATAGTCAAGTTTTGGACGCTGTGGGATGATCATCGCGGAGCCTTGGGCTTTCGCCTTCGACAAATAGGGGGAAAAACAGAGAAGATGAAGCGACTCGCCCCAGGAGTTGTGCGGCATATATATGAAATAACTGACGATGCTGGGGAAACTGATGGTTCAACGGGACCTGACGCAGACGAGTGCTCGTTTCCAGACCATGTTTTCCGTTGGTAGTGTCGAGCAAGTCAGAATCATGCTTCTTCAGGTCGGGACTACTAGAGTTGCGTACTGGGCGCGGAATGAACGGTCCCACAAAGGATAGAGGACATACATAATTAGGTGGGTACAGTCGAAGTACGGAGAACGGGCTAAGAAGTTCACCAGCTTGTGCTCGTGCTCGTAGATGTTTGAACGAAGGCTAATATGGAAGATCATTCATCACAAACCGAAGCCAAAGTTTGGGCTGGGCGCCAGCATGGTTAACCACTACCATTAGTTGGTTGGATCCACGATTAGGGGCGATCAGGGATGCGAACGGGATAGGATACGAGTGGTTTACTGGCACTAGTTAGTAGTAGTATGTACTCCGTACTACTAATAATATGTACTCCGCGGTGTATTCTGATGAACCCGCACGGACATTTTTCTCATGGCCTGAACGTGGTCACTTTAGCACTTCTCTTAGCCTTTCCGGAGGATTGGCCTTCAGAGTGAGTTTGATGCAAAGGAGTGACATTCAAAAGAGAGGGCATCATCGTACTACCCGGGATCACTGGCATGGATGGATAGGAGTGACATATTGGACTGATCTAGACTGTCTTGCTGGTGACACGAGGTGGTACTTACAGGCGTCATATATTGGCGGTTTCGAACTGGATGGTTCTGGCGATGACAATCAAACACAGTAAGTAGTGCGGAAGACCGGGCCTGCATCGACCCGCGGATCCAGGGAGGACGGCATCTTGATCCTCAAGACGTCTTTCAACATGTCCTAGACAACTTAGCAAACCCAAAGGTTTTGATGTTGATTCGCTACAACATCTAGCTCATCGCAGGGACGTGGTGGGTGTCTGCTTCAAGGGTACGACTGTGTCGGATGTCAACTCGTAGTGAGCAGATGCGCTTCGTTTCAAGCACCGACGAACACAATGTGAAGTCGAAAGGTGGTTTTGAGAAGAGACCCTTGGCCCCTCGATGGAGCCTGGACTAAATTCAATTCAGAGTCACCGTCACTACTCTGTCCGGTGTAATAGTGACGCGTGAGTCGTGAAATCGAAGGGTTGCACGGAGTAATTACACGTTGCAGGTGTCAAAAACGTGTCGTCGCTTAGCCAGCTATCCTCGGCATATTCAATGGCGGGACGATCACTATTGGCTAGATTCGCGATTAGGCCTGCGTTGAATTCCCGTCAAAGGAATCTCGACGCTTGGAGCCGGGCTTGAGATGAGTCGGGATTTTGGAAACAATCTCCCCCTGGCCTAGCCGTTAGGCTCTTCGCATGCGCAGATTGTGCTTAGCTCTGGACCTCTGGTGGCCTCTGGCTCTCACGGCGCAGATCCAAAGGTTAGGCTCCATTATCTTGGGATTCCTGGGGGAGGGCCTGTGCGCGATGAACGGTTTGTTGGGACTCGGGACCATCGTTGGTTTCGGATTCGAGCTTGGCCGTACCGACAAGGAAACCAAATCGGTAGGTTGCACCGACGGTGAAGCAAACTAATATGTATGTTCTCCGTATTTGTCCACTCAGGAATGCAACTCGTAGATGATGTGAAGCGCTTTCAACCACACAAAACGCAAACGAGGAATCGAGTCAACATTTAGGATGATAGCAGGTGCGTCATGTCTCTTGGTTCTTGGTGCTCGTATCATCGTGTGCAGATCCTCAACCATTGACCACATCTGGAAATATGGCTGTCGTTAGTGTCGCGAGGGAAGATTATTCGGTATGGTTGGACTCCGTATTCTCAGATGTAATTCGGCATCATGTTCTAGGTGGAGGATCTCTGAGGCACCAGCGACCACAAGGTCTGCATGATCGACCTTGTTGGATACTCCGTCCTGTGTAGCGATCCAGGTTTCAAATCACCAAAGCGAAGGCCGAGAGAATTACAAAGGCCTATTCTAGTATGGAGTACGGAGTAGTCCTATTATTGAAGGCAATCACTCCTTGTAAGCGAGGTCTACGGCGCATCGCGGACGGGGTTTGGCAAGAGAATCAATTTAATTACGAGTACTCCGTACCCAGGTACGATTGGTCGTATCCAAACTGGATTCCTACATACTCCTCTGGACTCTGTACGGAGTACGTGAAAATCCCCCCCCTCAAACATGAACTTGAAAGGCGGAGGTGGTTCCCCTCAATGCCAGTGGGCCAATGATGCTGTCAATTCGTGTGCTCCGTACTCCGTACCTTATATCAACCTCTAGAGGGGATTACTGTCCTCGCACTACGACTGTAGTATATATTCCGACCTACTCGTAGATAACGATGTCAACGGTCAGTAAGGACTGTTCGTGGAGTGAGTAGTCTAACATATCATTAAAATGTATGAGATTGGTCATTGATCATTGATCATTCTCCTTCATTTATACTTCGAGGATCATATCTCCGTTGAAGTCGGGAGGACGGAGTACTGGATACTATATTGATGAGGCTGGCGCCCACTGACGAGTCTACTTACGACTCACATTTAACCCACACCAAGTACCTCTTTGTTTTTGCTCTGAGTTGTCCTCTAGTCAGTGGAACGGCCTTGGCTTGCATTCTTGAATCTCTCGACGACGGATTAATACATGCAAAATCACGCTGGGAAGGGAAGCCCTTGAGCGAAGTACGTAAAGGCAGAAGAAGGTGCCAGCCTTGAGTCAATTCTGCAACAATTTGCTTTGCAGTGCAGCCAGTCGGGAGTATGATGCCGGCATGGCAGACGATCTGATGGAGACCGCCGATTTCTGTGGAAGTTCGCTCGCATGAGTTATTTAGTCTTATTAATTAGGTATGCAGTCCCCAGCTTGGCCGAGGGCAATCATCAGTGATTCGCACCAGCATGTCACTTGGAACTCTTCTGAAGCCACGCCACTCAGCGGCGAGACAGGGGGTCATGCTGAGGCGACGCAAAGAAATGTCCCAGTCGTCCTACCTACTCCTTACTATCTAGCTCGTGTCATTAGCCCGGCGCCTCCCTCGTACGGAGCCCGCGTCTGTACGGCAGGGAGCTTGAGAGTCGCAGCAGTAACTGAACGGGCTGCCGGCATTGACTGTGCTCACGCCATGGTGCACAAGCAGCCCCACTTGCAGGTGGCATTAGTTAGAATGTTACTCGTACAGACCCAAGCCTCAGAGTTACAGGCAGAGGGAGCTACTTGGTGCTTGCAGCAGCCGGTTAGAAGGCCAGCGGAAGACTGCACTGGTTGGGGAAGTGGTGATGGGGTTCCCGGAGCATTAGTACAAAGTTGACCTCTGCAGGGGATGGATGGTTTGCTTGGTGTGGAAATCATGGGCACGCCCCGGGCAGGGCATTGGGCCACTGGTGCAGACCCCTCGGGCGCTGGCGGCCTCCAGCCTACAAGAGGGGATGGGGAGGCACTCGAGCCGTGCCCGAGATGCGGTTCAGCTAACTCGGTGCACCATTTGGCCTCTGGCCTACCACGGCCCTGGGATTGCCATGTTGCCTCTGGGTAGTTACAAGTTGCAGAGAGTGAACTGTGCTTGAGCACGACGGCTGAGCTTTGGACAAACATTGTCAATTTTGGGATCCTCCGCGCTGCACTTGGCATCTGCGCATGGAGAGATTCCTGTCTCGTCAACATGAGTTCCTCGTACTCGTAGAGCCGTAGCCATGTAGGGATGCATGCACTGCGTACTCGAAGCCTCTGCATTACGGAGTACGGAGTCCTTGTACCTACTATACTACTGACAGTCTGACCGCTTCCAACTGATGGCCGATCAATCTTCCATTTCTTTCCGTTTGGAGAATGATGGCTCTCATCATTTTGATTGAGATTACTTCATGCTGCTACCAACAACGGGTAATAGTCAGGCTGTCTTCCCCATTAGTTTTGTAAAAGCAAGGGCATAAGATGCGCAGTAGGCACTACGAGTAAGAGTACTCGTTGTCCGTGAGTTGTCCTCCGTACTGCGGAACGCAAGTCGACCAGGGCCCAGGACCCAGGACCCAGGTGCCAGGTGCCAGGTGCCCCCGTCCCCAGAATCCACCCGCTGGGAATACATGGCATGGTTTTAGGGTGCGCAGGAGTCACTAGCAGGATCTGTCCTAGCTGACAAGCTAGCTGACTCCCGAGGGACGTGCCTAGGACACTAGCTAGCTTCCACATAGTGTTCTTCGTGGGTGGGATCCAAAGCTCAACCGAAACGCTGGCAGGCAGTGTCAACGAACAAGTGACCAGTAACAGCGCCAGCCAGTGGCAGTAGTAGCACAGGTAATGGTGAGCTGTGTCAGTGCAAGAGGGGCCCGTGCAGGACTCCCCCCCTCGCCCCCCTCTTCTCTGCAGTGGCTCGCCTGGGGGACGCCCGGGTCGAGCTTGGGGCGAGCTTGGGGCGTACCAGTGACCAGTAGTGGCCCCTCGGCCCAGTGCTTGGAGCCTCCCCTCTACTACGGAGACTCGCACGCTGGTGCTTTTGTCTCGACTAAGTTGCCATCGGCCAGCCTGCGCATGCTGAGTCTCGCTCTCCTTGTCTTTCTGCATCATGCGATGTCTGTTCAGTGCTCAGTCTTTGACCGTCCACAGTCCACCTCTGCCCATTTACCAGTTGTCCGTTCTCCAGCCTAGTTAGCACCAGAGCCACTACGACCATTTAGGACTGGCATTGTCTGTTGTCTGCCCATTCCCGTTCCCTCTTATCTCCACACAACCACTTGTTCCACTGGCACATCACGCAAGCCCGCAGCCAACAGCCCCAAGTCCATGGGCCATCCAGCATCCATCATCCATCATCGACACTCTATTTCCCTTTGACTTCCCTCCCTCTTCTCCTCTCAATACCTCAAGGTGGTCTCCACGACGGCCTTTTGTGTCGATCATTCCTCCCTCTCCCCATCTACCTCCTCATCCCTCCTCTTCAGTCAAGAGGGATATTTGACTCTGTCGATCCTCCCTCGCCCTCAACTCTGCCAGGAACTTCCCGTCGCCAGGCGGATTGCAATCGACTAGCTCTTCGATCTGGAACTGGTGGCTGCCATCTCACCGTGGCTATTTGACCAGTAGATTTGCCCACTATCAACTTCTGCCTCCCACACCTAAACAATTGTCCATGCCTTACGACCACTGAGTGTGAGTACACTCGACACCGACACCACCGCCTCCCTCGTCAATTTGGCAGCCGCCATTATCCACCAGAGCACCAAATCTCTGGCTCGTGGCCAACGTTCGTCGCCCGATCGTCCTCAAACTCCAATGGTTTGCATTCCTGGGACCAGGGTCATCATATCCGACAAGTAACATTCGAGTCCACTCCTCTGGATTTCCACCACCAATTGGCACCTGACATATCCTCGCCGCACCCAAATTCCCTCCCTCTGCACTCGACCAATAACTGGCCCATCTGAATCATCCTTCTGAGTCCTGCCATTGAGCCTGTATCTGATTGCCTCCCACACTCTCATGACACAGTCCTCGTGAGGCGTTCCATCCCTTTTCATCAAAAATGGCCACCGAGCAGGAACAACGTCCTAAGAAGGAGAAGAAGGGTGTGAAGAAGTTATGGAAGAAGGTCAAGGATTTCTTCAAAGATAAACCTGCCACCCCAACCACTACCACCGCTGCGACCGCCTCTACAGCAGCGCCCGTTGCATCGCCCGGACCAGCTACTACGAAACTAGAGTCCGAGGCCGCGCCGAAGCTGTACGTTGCCCCAACTTGATCTTTTTTAAGCCAGGACTAATATTGGACAGAGATGAACCGCTTGTACATGCGCCAAACATCGAAGTAGATGATACCGTCGAGGATCTCTCTCCTACCACTCAAATCCCAGTTCAAATTCGTCCCATCCAACCGTCTTCCGAGACTGGGCAGTTGACGGAACCAGAGATGCGTTTCAATAAAGCCCAGATGATCTTTGCTAAATATAATATCGAACTACGCGAAGGTGATTGGGATATGAGACCAAGCGCCCCGTATGAACGAGTGCACAAAAACATTCGCATGAGAGTCAGGTATACATGTCATAATTGCTCCACTACCTTTGGTCATGAGAGAGTCTGTGTGGGCTGTCAACATCGTCGATGTACCAAATGCTCCCGCTACCCACCAAAGAAAGATAAATCAAAGAGCACAAACCCCGCTGTGGCCTCAAGCTCGGGGGTCCCGCTAGATCCCTCTCAAATCCAGAGTGGAGCCAAATGCCACGAGTGCCAGACAGCATTCGATCCGCCCTCCGAAGAGTGCCCCAATTGCCATCACAAGATATGCGAACGTTGCCTGAAAGAGGCGACCATTACCGTCGAACAGGCCTCCGACTCACCCAGCACGGCACAGAAGCCTCCAACAGAAGGGGTTACTACCACTAGCTGACAACAACTCCGCTCTCTATAGGCTTTACGCCTCGGATACCCACTTGCTGTTTTCCATCGTTGTCTATTCTGAGCATTCCCACGATGCGATGACGACCTTTACTTTTTACGACTTTAATTTCGGATCTTAGCGCTCTCGTTTCAATCTCTCATAAAGGTGTTTGAGTCACAAGGTTACGATGTTTCAGCCGGTTACAGAATGAGCCTTTTTGCACAACAAAAGACGGGGGGGGGGTGTATGGAGTTCAGGATCGAGTATAGGATTTTGCTTTTTGTGCGATTTTCAGCCAAATGTGGAAGATTCTGGTATATACAGAAGTGGCTACTGAAAGTTTATGTTGGAGATGCGTAAGCCACAGAAAAGGAGAAGAACAAGATACCCGAGTGTCGTTGAGCCTGCAGTGATGCAGCATCATAATGCAAAGGACTGGACTAACACTATCTACTTCCTATTACACACTCACCACCAAAAGCCTCACTAATCCGATGGTTGACACACGTTCGTCCAGAGGTCAGGCTACAATAACAATGAGATAACTGCCCAACTCTTTTCCATTCATGGTTTCCTTACTCGATGAGCTCGTTGCTCTGACTGAAACAATCTGTGGGGAGAGGTTTTGACGAACAGGCCAGTCTGACCCGGTTGTGTCTACAGTCATTCCAACTACAGTGAGGACTCTGTCAGGTTAACACTGGTGCTTGCGATCACATCATCACATGATCACTGCTACCTCTCAAGGGTGCCCAGAGGATATGCAAAGATTGACAAATCACTTTAGAAGCAGGCCCGACTCTCGCAAAACTAAACCCTGGGCCCGAATCCTCCAAGCTCTCTTGATGGCTCTGGGCGGCAGTTCTAGAGAGTTACAAATACTCCGTATCATTTAGAATATGCGCCTCTTAACGATGGATGAGCTTCCCTACTTCAGCCCGGGTTGTTGAACACCAATTTGCCTGACGGAACGTTGGTTAGGCTGCCACTGGGGCTGACTGAGGGCCCCTCGGCCTGGCTACGAGTAATCGATTGACAATTCCATGCACTGGGCCAGGAGAGCATCAGGCAGCCTCGCATTCGCAGGGTTGACAGCGCCACTCGATCTACTCCACCGCACCTATCCGATAGGGAAGGGGCTCATTCACCATGTACTTCTGTAAGACTCGTGCAATTGACCGCGCCACGCCAGGCATCCAGGAACTCTTGTGGTATCGTCCAATAGGCCCATTTTCAGAACTCGTCACTGATTAACCAGGAGCCACGTTTCACCAGCGCAATTGTACGGAGTACGAGGTATGCCATCGAGCCAAACATAACATCTACTTGGACACCCACCAGGGCTTCCGCACCCGGGGAAGCGGTCCCTCCCGTCTATATCAGATATCGACCTCATCTAGGGGCTCACGAAGCAGCGTCTTACTTCCTGGGGGTCCTGTTTGTCAAATCAGGCAGGAGGATTTCATCGTCCCTCTCGGATGGAAGCATCTTGCAGGCAATATATCCCGCCTGAACAATCGACGAAAGTTTAGTATTCCAGTCACAGTCTGACTTTCCCTACGAGATATCCTATTCCTTTTTGGCTGAAACAGGCACCCGATCTCGGAATAGCGACCGGGACACACTGAGGGCCTGATGTTGATGATACGTAGAAATATCTTCATCATAGTGTTTCTGGAGCTTCGATACCCAATGGAGGAGACACTCCACATGGGCTTGCTGGTACCCAGGAGGAATAGGAGAGTAATCCCCTCGGGCTTTGTGATCGCATTGAAAAGCTCGACCTCCCAAATGATGCTCTGAAACCCCTCTTTCAGGCGGCAAGGACAGATGGCCGGGGAACCATCTAAGCACTAACAAATCCAAGCCTTATAGCCATTGCAGGCCGCTGAATACTTGTTCGAGTTCCCATGGCTTTTGCGAGCCCTACATCTCGGAAATCCCTTCGAAACAGCCCCCAAATATCTTACAACCCTTGCAAGTTACGACCAATGAACTGCGAGGACTCATCCTGCTGCCGCAAGATCATTTTCTCTCTCTCACTTTGTCGAAGAAGGAACGAGTTGACAAGAGATCTTCATCCGCATCCTACGACGTCCGAGTTCATAAAAAATCCTTCGACCGAGTCCTACGGGTCCGAATCGGAGATTTGAGGCACCACCAAGCAGTAGGGCTGAACGCCTGAAATTGGCTTACTGTTGCCAACGGTCGACTGCGCAAACCCGGAAGCATTTGGAGGCGGAGCGACCCGTGTAGCTTGGCCGTGATACTTCCCATTCCCTGGCGTATATACCATCCTCAATTCGGGAGTTGGGAAGTGAACTCCTGGCTGGGATGTTCGCCTATGCCTCGGGCGCTGAAAGGTTGAAAATTGGATGAAAATGACGAGTAATCGGAATAGGTCTGAAATGGTGGCATGACTGAGTCCGATTTCCTATCGTCCGGACAAGGCTTTGCGGCAAACGCGTTTCTCGTGGTTCGTGACGAAATGGCGGAGTACGAGGTGCCTCGTCCGAGTGCATACGAATAGGTTTTGACCGCACCCAAAGTTTCACCTGGTCTTTCGAACCGAGATGATCGATTATGCTGAAGTGGAGCCTGAACCAGCCGTACGGAGCACCCTTTTTTGCTCACTAAGTCTCTGCCTGAAACGGGATTCCCTCACAATACGACTCTGGCGCAGCAAACAGTTGGGCGAAGGTTGAGATTCAAACAAAGTATTAATCCTATGGAGTAGTGCATCGAAGCTCGCATTGACAATGAGGACGCAACAATGACGGAAACTTCAAATCTCAAGGCCAGAACGAGTTTATCAACTTATCAGCCTTAGCAGGGTTTGAGATCGACTCCCGTATTCGCTCGCTGACCTCTAGCGAACGGATCTTGTGTCACATCGAGCCTAGTGATCCAATCTCGCAGTTTCATGATTCTGAGCACGCATTTTCGAAAAAGCTCCTATGCTTACCAGGCTTGAGGAATTGCCCAGTCCGACCACGATGCTATGCACTACCTACCGTATTATTGGTTTGTCAGTCTTCCACCAATAACCACGCTACTCAAACGAAGTGATGCAATCATTCACTTAGACGAGTTCCAGGAAGCGCACCGTTTTCACGCCATCTCGACTGCCATCCCTAATTCTCAACAGACAGGGTTCACCGGACCGTTTCAAGCGAGCGCTACCCGATCAGGGAAGAAATCCACACTCATTGAGACAACAAACATCAGTATCATCTGACGATTCTCAAAGCGAGTCAGACTGTATGTACAGTGCTCTGTAGGAAGCGACCGCTCAGCGTGTTCCTCGCCCCACATATCGACGGAGTAGCTTACCTGCGCCTCCATGAACTTCGAAAAATCGGGCAGGTCTACTCGGGACTCCGAACTACTAATCCAGTGAGCTGGCCAGTGGCCGGTAGCCCTCCACGGGCCATATACTAGCGTTCACATATCCCAATTTACAAGGAAAAAAACCCACCAGAGCTACAGCTTGGCCACCACAGACGGAGTCCTGAATGCTCCGATATAGTGATTGAGAGCTCGGGGTGCACTGAGGGCGGCGGGTATAGGAGGACCTATCACGGCTGTTGCATCAGTATTGTCTCTACCATTGTCGATCAGAAAGGTTCCAGGTGACCCTTCTGTCTCTAAGGCTTATCCTGGGAGACTAGCCTCCTTAGACAGATGGTCAATCGTGCTGTTGACCGAGATGTTCTATGTACATCTCATGTTCACCGTATCATTACCAGATCAAACCAGACAAAACGGCGGTGGTAAATGAGAGTGCTACACGTCTACCGGCACGAGCACGAGTCAGTCGCAAATGAGTCTTTAGGAGTTGAATCACGAGGTTTCGACGAATACAGGTTAGGACGACTTGAAGTTCATGAAGGACCAGGGTACCACGACAGGAAATAGCAGCCTGGTCCAAGTTCGCTGCGTGGTGCTCGGGTCGGACGGAACATGCGAAGCTCTCGAGTACTAATTACGACAAAGGTACGTGGTTGTAAGTCGAAGAGGGGGCCAATCCATTGGACCATCGAAGCCTGAAGGAGCCGGCGGCACATGGCTAGTTTCTTATCGTTCTTCGACAGCTCCTGCGACTCCACGCGTAGTTAAGTATTAGCGATAGTATCCACCTAAGACAACGCCCAGGGGCCTCAAGCTGCATGCACATCATCAGAGTTGTTGGACTTGCAGTGCCAGGTGGGCAAGCAACCCACTCACTGTTTTCCGTGTGGAAGAGGTTCCTCCGTCCGAGCCTGCCAGCAAGTGGAGTTTCGTGCAGAAACTCTCTCTGGACTGACAGGCCCCCAGCCCAGGTTCCCCACTTGACCACGCCTTAGTCCCACATTAGCCCATGTGCCGAGGGTGTCGGCCCGAACCTCCCGCGAGCAAATCAGCGACGCCCTGGTGGACTCCACTCTTGCATTTCTTGACGGCTGGACGGCTGGACGGCTGGATTATTTTGCTCCTCCGTCTTCCCCGAAACTCAACTTTGGTGTCCGTGACGTGACAGCTTGTGCGTGCCACGGTATTCGGTACGAATCCCTTGTGCCTTCATCCTCACACAGTGACACCGCATGCTTTTCCTCAGGACATCGACCCTAATATCGTTAATTGCCGCCCTGCTCTTTGGGCAGCAACGCACGGGGTACCGAGTCTGTGGCAAGTCCACCCCAGCTCTCGTCGAGCAGCACCCATCATATCATCATCACCAACCACTGCACTGCAACTGCCAGCTCACCGAAACGTCCCTGTGGAACTCTGGGCGGGTCCGACTCCCACTCCCGCTGTACTTCCCAACGCATGGATTTTGGTGCTGTCATCAGCGAGAGCAGCGTGCAGCGTCAGCACCAGCACCAGCATCAGCGACATAACCACGATGGATCGTCATCAACCTGAACAAATCCTTCCGAGCGGAGATCAAGAGCCTTTGGAATCTCGTTCGAATGACTGACTCATTGGGCATGCAAAATGCAAAATCTCGATCCAGCCTCCTTCGTTCAATAGGAACGAACGGTGGAGCGGCAACCAACCAAAGCTGAGTTTGTTTCTCCGCTGCTGACAGGTCAGCTGTGGTCTGTTACTTGATGTCGCTAATTCTTGTACTGATACTGCTCGATAGCTAGCTGATACTCCCCTTCTTTGCTACGCATGGGAATTGATAGCACAAAAGGCCTGGGCCCATGGTTTTTGGGTGTGCAGCTGACGTAGACCCCGCGCCGTCGTTCGTGTGAGTGTAGAAGCGACCGCAAGCTCAGGAGGCAGTGAGAAATGATTCTGACGACGACCTTAAAGTTTTTCCTGATCAATGATATCCATGGTCATTTTTGGCGGAGTGATTGAGTAATACCCAGGGGTTTATGGTAGGGCAAAAGCGGCAATCTATCAAGACTAGTAGTCGATGCGCGTGACTGGGACGTAGCACCTACGTAGAGATGAGGCCTCTCCGTACAGCCTTCTCATCCTCGCTGTCTTCTTCCATTTCGCCTTCATCGGTCTCCTCTTCTGTAGAACCCTCCACATCCTCGTCCTCGCTCTCAGTCTCCTCCTCCGTCTCCTCGTCTTCGTCGTCTTCCTCCTCGCTTTCAGCCAGCCAATCATCCAAAGTGCGTGGCTTTGCATTCGCACGTTTCGTGGACGACCCGGCAGCAACCACCTTTTCCAAGCCTTGCTCCCTAACCGCGTCGTCCAACCTTCGACTTGCCGCGACTGTAGACACCGCCGACGTACGAGCGGCCACGGAAATATATTCGCCCTTTTCGGCACTGTCAACTGTATCCCTCAACTTCGGGTCTGGCTCTTGCCCCTCCTGGACCCACTCTGATAGTTCCTCGTAACCGGGGAGTCCGAGGATGCCGGTATTATCTTTCCCTAACATGAGTGTCGTACTACCGATCAGTAGCCCCTTGCGAGACTCTGAAGGGGAAGGCGCATGCGGGACAGGCTTGGGCGCGAGGAGAAGGAGTGATGCTAGCTCTGTGGACTCTGGGTTGGCGAGGAGTGCTTTGAAGAGCCGTGCTCTATCACGCAGGTCGTATGAAGTGTCGTAGCGCGCTAGGAGTTGGACATAATTCCACAATTTGAGGACTGGGTGGTCCAGTGATGGCGAAGAGGGGGGTTGTTGCTCTTGAAAGCCCTCGCCACCTTCGTCCACTGTAAGAGTTTCTGCAACAGCAGATTTTCCTGCGGTCTCGCTTTGCAGGAACAGGAGATAGACTTTGGCGGCAAGGAGAACGATCTGGTGTTTTGCAGGTTCACTCTCGTCA
>Ga0105239_10000649_pt1 | contig 49441 bp, 46 predicted proteins | sample KBSC44metaG_FD_92761 | JGI IMG/M metagenome (GOLD analysis project Ga0105239, IMG submission 92761) | Corn rhizosphere microbial communities from Kellogg Biological Station, Michigan, USA - KBS C4-4 metaG | ecosystem: Host-associated > Plants > Roots > Rhizosphere > Soil | place: Michigan, USA...
GCCGCTCTCACTCGAATCGAGTGTCCCACCCAGGAGGTCTGCGAGGGTCTGAGCGAACGTGGGCCACTGTTTCGGGTAGTAGAGCGGTTGGATGAATATACTCTTGAAACTAAAATAGGTTTGGAAGGCTTCGGCGCTTGAAGTGGCGTTCTGGGCAAGCGGCTCTAGGATGTTGTTGATGGCATCGAGGAGATCTTGTGTTGTGTTGGGCTGTATTAGGGAATACAATGCACAGTCATCGGTAACGTTGAAACATGACTCTAGAAAACCGGTAAATGCCTCGTCCGTGTCCGTTGGAAGGTCTTGGTAGGTGCCAGACTGGTAGTCATGCGGATTCAAGTTCCCATCCAGCACCATCCGCTCAACGCGTTCGGGGAACATGGCCGCAACGTATGCGCCGAGAGCCGAGCCATAAGACCATCCGTAGAAGCGCAGGAGGCCGTCCTCGCCCAAGGCGTCGACGATCTCTATCATGTCCCTGGCCGTGAAGGCGGTGCCGATCAAGGATCCTATCTCATGGTCCACGTGGTCAAAGCAGTAGTCGGCGATCTGACCTGCATTATCCCATCCGCTTGCAAGGAAAAGCTCGGTGAGGTTCGTACCGGCCAAGTTGCCGAGATCGCGCTTCTTCGCAGTCGCGTCCGTACCCGTCATAGAACCAATGCTACAATTGAAGGGAATGGTATAGCCTGTCCCGCGAGGATCCCAGGACACGAGGTTCCATTGCGGACCAATGTATTTTCGAGCCGTCTCAGCGGACGCAGGGAGACCATCAGCTGCTGTGCCACCGGGGCCGCCAAAATTCATGAGTACGCTCCCCAGTACTGGTTTCTCGGTGGCGTTAACCCTGAATATGCTAAGGTTAAGGGGTGGAGATGTGGGATCAGTATAATCAAGAGGCACCGGAAGCTGAGCGCAGTCGAAAGGGGTTCCTGGTTTTCCACTAATCGCACTTATATTCGCATTGAGCTCTAGGCAAGGTTGAAAGTTGATTGTCCCGGCGGCCACCTGAGCCATCGCCTGGGTGGCAGCCCAGAGAGCGGACATCGATAAAGCAATTATGAGAGGCATTCTTAAGCTTGGCCAACAGGATGAGGAAAGAAAACTTGAGCGAAATTATGGATTCATCATTCAGTCTACTTGGCAACCGCATGTATAATTATATATAGACTTATGTGGCGGGTCGCGTGTACAATAATAAAACCCATAGTTATAACTTATGATGCGACCAGCGGCGCATAACACCAAAAGCGGATTCTCTTTGACAGCCAAGCGCCGCATAAAGTTCCGGAGTGAAGATCATTATCAGGCCAGCAAGCTTATTTCACTCGATCTGCAGCGTCGGAACCACGCAGGGTTATAACTCACTAAAAGTGCACGTCTCTACCATCTATGCACTGCCTCACAGTCTGTGAGTCAGATTGGCACGATGATCCTCTTGGATCAGGCGTTTACGGTTTGGCCAGTTGCATTCGACCGGCAAATGAAGTGTAGTCTGGCACAATGGACATATAGTTATGCGGCTCTATGTCATAGTCGGGTCGACCGTGCTTGTCCATATAGTGTTGACACCATACTCCTTGCGTGCACATGATTACTAGTACCCAAAATCCGTACGGTTGACATTGGGGCTTGTGACTTGGCACCTGCTTGGGTCCAGTTTTAAGGCTTTTTGCACACTGCATTCGTATAAATTGGCAAATGCTGAGAATGTGACCTCTCAGCCCGAATCAAGCTATGAGAAGTTGCCGAGATTGCTTACCGACGACCGTGATTGACAATGTGACGCCTGATTGTCGAGTATTAGTATTTCCAAGTGCCGTGGCATCGCGTTGCCGTATAACGCTAGTGGTCGTAGCCTCGTCGTGCTGAGGCTGAGGCTATGGCCCAGCGGCTATGTGTGTCTGTCTCTTGCCCGATATACCTCAAGTGTTCACGTAGCAACATCCAACCTGATGATTGATCCATGGTGGAGGCAGTGTAGGTGTCTATTGGCACCTTGCGATGGGCTGATGATCTCGTTCATAGTACTTGGTTACCAGCCGTTCCCGAAGAGCAACTGACCCTAGTTCCTGATCGCGCGCCTGGTTTTGAACCTGTCTAAGTTTGAATTACAGAAGACCATGGACATAACTTTGCGTATAGTCATTGGGTACCTCGCATCCTAGCGTTTCACGACAGCCCTATCGAATGACTAGTCTTGAAAATAGTGGTGATTGGGATCCCTGGGCGGACAATTTGAGAGATGGATTTTGCAGAAAAACATGGTGCAGCTACATTCCTTGTCATCGCTCCAAAACGCACTCTCGGGTTTGAATACGAAGGCTCTGGTGGATTTTAGAAGCCAGCAACAACAAGCGAGAGTGGAACCATCGGAGCTTTGGTGGAGGCGTAGCGAAGCACTAGGCTCGAAGCAGTAGTATATGCTGTCATCGGCCTTAGACGGCCTCCCATTTGGCATTCGGGCTGCCGGGCAGTGTCACCTTGAGGCGGGCTCGGCGGCTCTCCTAGCATATGGCTCGAAAATTGGTAGGAACCATAGATACGTAGATACGTAGATACTAGTCTTTCAATTTCCGACGATTGCTTCATGTGAGTAGAGACACCAGATCAATATTTAAGGCGGGCCTTCCACCAGCTCTCAACGATCGCCAGGCCTACTCACTCTTTCATCAATATCACGGATAGTAGAAGATATCAATAAATACATTTGTACCGCTTCATTTTCCCTTACAGCCTCGTCAGCCCAGATACCGGTGGACATCTCGGTCAAAGTCCAAGCAAAATGTCAACCTTCAAACCCTCCGTCCTCCTTCGCCTCCTGTGCGCCACGTCGTGCATTTTCGGCCTTTCTTCCGCGAACCCGGCCGTGCGTCGCCCTGGCACTGGTTCCAGCTCCTACATTCTTGAAACGGTCCATCAATTCCCCAATTTTACGTGGATTGAGAATCTCGTAAGTTTCGTGCGATGTGCACTGCTTCTCTTGAAACAGACGAGGACATTATTCTAATTGAACTTCAACCTTCACTTCAGGCAATCCGCTCTACAGGTCAAATCGTCGCGAATGATATTTCAAACGGGGTCATTTATCTCGTCGACCCGGAGGAGGCTCCCGCTCCCGTCTCGATCCTCGCTGAATTTCCTCCCGGCACCTCCTTGGCCGGGATCGTGGAGCTCCGTCCCGATGTCTTCTACGCCCAGTCCGTAGATGGCAATGTGTACAACTTCACATTTGTGCCAGGTTCTCCGAAACTGTGGGAGATCGATCTGCGCGATCCGCGCCGGGGTGCTGTGGTGACGAAAGTTCTGGACATGCCCAATATGCGGGTCCCGAATGGTCTGTCGGTGCTGCCGACTGGAAGACGAGGACAAAATAATCCAAACCTACTGCTCAGTGCAGATTCTGTGGCTGGACTGGTCTATATCATCGACGTGGCCAACAAGAGCTACAAGGTTGTTTTTGACCACCCGCTGTTGAAGCCCATTGCGACGGCAAAGCCTCCATTTGGCGTCAACGGTGTGCATGTCATGCCTGGAGATGCCAACACCGACACTTCGACCTTGTTTTTCACCAACACGAACAATGGCTACCTCGGCGCTGTGCCTATTGGCAAAACGGATGGGACGCCCCGAGGCGCGCCGCGGCTGATGACCGACGGGGTCCCCGCAGCAGATGATTTTGCGATCGATTCAGATGGCTCATTCTGGGTGACACAAAATATCCGGAATACCTTGTCGCACGTGCTACCGAACGGGGTTGTGGAGTTTGTGGCTGGGGGGGTCAATTCCACTGACCTGCTGGGTCCTGTGGCTGCAGCATTTGGACGCACCCCCGACGACCGTGCGAATGGTGTATTGTATATAGCAACGGATGGTGTGCAGACCGATCCAGCTACAGGCAAGGTGACGAGGACTGCTGGCAAGATCGCCAAGATTGCCACCAAACCCGGCAGTGGGCAAGGATGGGGCGATTGGTAGGTATCTAGGCATCGCGCGGCATGATGCTCAATGCTCATGACAGCAGCAATGCTCGAGTCAGGTTGAATGGTGCAAGGCCTCTATTTCTACTGCTTAATTACAGCATATTTAGATTTTTAATTCCTCATAGAAAGGAGATCTCCGTTATATCTCTATAATATCCGTCATCTCACTGGATCCTCAGTGATATTGTAGTGGTAATCGATTCTTGAGACAGTCTCAACAAGATATTTCAAATCGTCTTCTTCAGACCCACCGTTGAGATCCAAGTATAGATATGTCTGGAGAAAGCTGCGATACACGTCGGCCTTGGTCTCGAGCCCAATAAGATGCGCTGTTTGTGCTGCGTGAAGGCTAAAGAGGTTGAATTGTTGGCTGTAAAGAGTGCCTCTTGGGCTGGATGAGCCGCTGCTGATCAAAGTTTGCTTTGCTGCAGACAGCGAAACAAGAGCGCCTAGACAGCTCATCCAGAAATACAGGCCAGGAAGTAACCGCGATGAAGATGGTTCTTTCAGCTTCGTCATTTCCAAGGCTGCTTGGAGCTTGGGCAGCAGGAATAGGGCGGTGAGTCCTGCCCCAACATAATCAGTGATGCTCAGGACCCATAGCAGGGTGGCGACTCTCACGGCCTCTTGGATGCCGATCAGTTCAGTCCGAGCCAAGAGGCGATAATTCAATGCTTGAACCTTACGGTACAGCCATTGTTCATGTGCAGGCTCCAGGCTTTGATTCGGGCGTCCCAAACCATAGTGACTTATTTGTACACACGCTACCAGGTCGACAAGGATCTCTCTGTACCAGGTGTCTATAGCGGACACATTTCTAGCAGCGAAAAAGCTGGTGCCAAGATTTCGCAATTCTGGTGGTATTGCTGCAGAGGAGATTGATTGAGGTGGCCAACCTTCAGGCCAGCCGTCTGGCTCGAAGTCTGTTGACGGGATCGGTGCTGCCCCGGTGAAAAGTGCAAGAAACCTGTGCGGCGGTTAAGATCCAAAGCTCTTAGTTGAGCACCAAGGAACAAAGTTGAAAGCACTTACTTTCCCCCAAGAATTATGCTCTCTAAAATTAAAGGCGTTAATTTTGTGATCCCGCCGAGCTGTGATGTGAGAACTTGAATGGCCTTCATATGCGTGGCGGCAGCATCAAAATTGAGCACCCACATCTCTGCCGCTGCTAGTCCATAAATGGCCCAGAGAAGCTTTTCTTCCACTTCTCCCGACTGCTGCAAACGTTCTCTGATACTTCGATAAGTCCGTTGGATGAAATACTCGGGCGGCAGTTCTTCATGGCGAACGCCATATCGCCAACCAATTGCCCCCGAGGAATACGCAAGAGTCGAGAGCATGAGCATGTCGTTCTGTAAGGCATTACGTATTCGCTCTGACAAAGCGGTCTTATGGCGAAAGTCTGCGGTCCGTGAAATTGCAGAAGGAGGACGACGCCCCAAGGCCTCGGCTCGAAAGACAGAGGAGTTGAAATCAGACTCCATAAATTGAATAAGTCGGTAAGCCACGGGGTGGCGAATCATGGTAGTGCTGTCGAAAGGATCGATCGAGTTGCTGTGAGGCTGGAGTGGAAAGAATGTGATACTCGGGTGGTGCAACTCTTCACCTCTGGCCGCACGTCGAAAATATTGGCTCCAGCGCGACGGGGCAAAGTTGGCCCTAGGAGATGAGAGCGCGAGGTCAATGGCGGAGGAGTTGACCTCATGTGTTTCCGAGCGTTCGCGTGAGATGGCCACCTCGGTATCAATATTAGATGGTCTAGCTGGTCTACCTCGAGCCCTTTCGTTTGGGGTTGATGGGCCTGGCGTAGATATTGGCAAGCCCAACGGTGACGGCACTGTGGATCTTGAAGTTCCACCGCGTCGCCGTCGCGTTTGCGCATGACACCGAATTCTATACGCCTCTTCTTGATCTCCTTGGGATAGCGATGCCGACTTGGAGTCCTTAATCACAAAGTGGTATTGTTCCATGGTTATCTGCTCCGTGCCGGATTCTAGAAAGAACTGAAAGAACGTGGCTGCTATTGAGGGTGACTTCTGCTTGAGGTAGTCGAGTGTCGAGATGTGTAGGTCAGCGATGTCTCTATACCCAACTAAGTGAGGATTTTTCCGCTTCAAAGAAGGTTAGTCAATCTTATGTCATCTTAACCCCACCGCCCCGTGGGTAGCCCCCACCGGTGCCCCACTCCTTGGGTGGGTGCCGAAACACTACTTAGGTGCTATCCGAGTAGTTTGTTAAGTGATCCTTGGCATTGTGCTGGCCTACGCAAGAATACAAGTAGGTAGTCACTAATGTCCAGAAGGAAGAAGGAAATACCCATTGTTCGGATCCAGATTTTTCTTGAGACTTGATCCAACCTTGGCTCAGATTGAACGTCAACTCCGGTCGGCGAGTACCGCGAGGTAGGAGCGTACTAAATTGAATATGGTCCTTTATCTTAAGGTAAGACGGCAGGGACCAGTGTCACGTAGTCTGTTGACATTGAAAGAAGCTCTTGTCAGGTTCCGACCGCAAAGAATGACACTCTATCTCCCACGGGCAGCCCTCTAGAATCATCGACACCAGGTCCGATGGCCTGTATTATGCCGACACCTTCACAACCAGCGCTGAAACTTGAAGCGGGAATGTCGCGCTTGGTCGGATCGTGGCCTTCATTGATAATGAGCAGATCCCCGTTGTGGATTGGCCGTTTGTCAACTTTGATGAGGACCTGTCCGTGGCTCGGCTCTGCTGGCTCTGAGCCCTTTTCTAGCTTCAGAACCTCCAAAGGATTGCCATACTCATGGAAAACAATCTTGTCTATCATCCTGACTCCCGATTATTGTGTCTCGACTGAGAACATTTGTCTGTGAGGCTGTATCTCCCAGTCGACTCATGAGTCGATTCACCTATGATTCACTTGGCATCGATTTGAACCTTCCAAATTGGACTAGCGCTGCCCGGAATAACATTATTACAGTCACATGACCGCCAAGAGTAGGCTAGCTAGTCAGCATTTATATAAGCGGCTCCCCCCCTCTCCACTTTTCATACCCCTTGCTCATCTACTCATTTCTCCGCCTGCTAAGTGCGGTGAGTGCTAAGCGAGATTGCTTGCTTAGGTAATGAGTCGACTATGAGTCGACTCGTTTGAGATCCATGAGTTGAGGCATTGATTCGACTCATGAGTCGACTCTTTCTTGGCAAAGAGTCACAAGCTGCCAACGCTGAGATTCTGATTCTGGCTCCTTCAGAATGGCCGATTCCACAAAGCCTGCACACTCCCTCTCAGGCGCCAAAGGCATTTCGAGACCGCTTCGAGATGGCGATTCAAAGGATAACTACTACAAACCATTCCCAGCCAACTATTTCGCTCCTAAGCCTGGCAATCAAGCGCTGGATATCGGTATCGTCGGAGCCGGGATAGCAGGCTTGACAGCAGCCGTTGCTTTGGTACAATCCGGCCATAACGTGGAGGCATGTCAGCAACAAGGACGACTCCAACCATGAGCTAACACCCACGCTGTAGATCTTCGAACGGTCCAGGTTTGCATATGAGATCGGAGCAGCCATTCACATGTGCCCGAACGCGACCAGAATACTGTCCTACTACGAATTTGACTATGAAGGCGGGCTCGCCACCCCTTTTCAACAGGTAATCACCGCCCGCCGTCTGGATATGTAGGGAGCGCTGACCCACATCAACCTAGTTCTCCTTGCTTGATGCCAATACACTAGATGTTTTGAGGAGTGTCGAAATACCAGACACTAGAAAGCGCTATGCCGCCCCCTGGTTTATCTTTCATCGCGTGGACCTGCACTCGCAACTTAAGAAACTGGCTACCGAGCCGCGACCTAACACCGAAGCAGTCGCCAAAATCAACTTGTCATCTGAGGTTGCAGATATAGATCTTGAAGGGACCATCACTCTCGCTAATGGAGAATGCGTGAAGAAAGATCTGGTCGTCGTGGCGGACGGCCTGCGGGTGAGTGCTGTTCTTCCCCCAATTCGGAATCGCCTGGCTTGTCGTCTGAGCAAGCATGCATGCTAAACATACCTCCGAGATGGCAGAGTAAATTTCCACCGAAGGTGGTGGGCGACGGCTTTCCAACACAGGTCAGCGCGACTGGGACAGCTGTTTACCGCTTCTTGATCCCGACAGAAAAGCTCCTGAAAGATCCCCGAACACGTCCGTACTTCGAAGAAGAGGCCTTCAGTGCCACTATCGCACGTCTGAAAGATGTCAGGCTCGTATGGTATCCTTGCCGCCGGTATGATTCCTTCCGTCAATAGTCCTGGACATCGAATGGCTTTCCACTGACTGGAAAAACTTTTAGTGGTGCCTTGCAGAACTTTGGGTTCTTCGTTCCGGATACAATCTCTGGATTCGACGATGAAGGTATAGAAACACCGACCATATTCGTTTCTTTTCTAAACATGTAAGGTCACTGACTCCTGGCCGTCGTGTAGTGTGGAACATTCCAGCGTCGAGGGAAAAATTCCTCAAGGCCACCAGCGAACTGCATCCCGACTTGCAGGCCGTCTGCTCGTAGGTGACAATATCTATCATCGCTCATGCACCAGCCATCTCAGAGTAACTGACACGAACCATCACTGCAGGAAGGCAGAAGATCTCAAGCTTTTTCGACTGTGTATGCGGAAGAAGCCTATACCGACATTGACAAGAGGCAACGTGGTCCTTATCGGTGACGCATCTCATCCAATGCTACCTCGTAAGTGGTTTCTTACTCTATGCGTTCCGCCAGTCTACGTCTTAGGGCGCGCTCGACCTACCTTTCGTCGTGGCGCAGACAAAATGAGATTCTGCTAACAATAGTTTCGCCGTAAAGACCAGGCTCAAGGAGGCGCAACGGCTGTAGAGGACGGGGCCGCTCTGGGTGTCTTATTCTCCAACCTCAGGTCTAAGGATGAGGTGCATCGGCGACTGGATCTCTTTCAGAATTTGCGCTTTGACCGTGTCAGCGCCATTCAGATCCTATCTAGCGTTGGGCAAAACGAGATCCACAAAGTCATCGATAGTGCCCAGCCTTACTTTCCAGGCACAGTCCCGAGTGAGTCTTTTGTCCCTAGTTACATACCATCGTTAGTCCAACACTCCCTTCCGGATCCGGCAGAGGAAGACAACGACCAGAGGATCGTACTGACACTCTCTGCAGCAACTATAGATGGCCTCAATGAGTACAACTTCGCTCCAAGCGTGATGCACGATGCCGTGGAGTTACTACAGCAGGATTTCTTAATGAATCAATGATTGATGTTGACGAAAAGGACACTCTGGGCTAGGTCGCTTGGCAGCCGTAAGTTCGTCGATGCTCTATGTAGGATATTTCTCGGGCTTTGTCGAAACACTTGTCAGATTCAAATCCATGTTTCATCGTGCTCAATAAGAACCGCAGCTACGCTACTTAGATTTTGAATAAATATGAAGTCCGACTAGAATTTATACCCTTTAGGCAGAGATTGCTGTGTCCCGACATCCTCTAATATCTATTCGTTAAGCCAGCCATACTATTGAGGACCAGCACTCTCGACTCCGCTCTCGACTCCGCCCGCCGGAATGATTGGCAAGGTTATCCAGTTGAGATAGCTAGGGCTGAAATGAATATGATTCTGGTCGGCTAGCATCTCAGCAGAACTAAATAGAAACCAGGTTAGCTTCCAGTCCCATGCTGGCGGTTCAATGAGGAGGCAAGAAGAGAAACCGCGGTGGGAAGATAAAGGACATACCGCTTGAGGGTTTGGTGGCCAAATAGGCCTGCGCCCTGCGTATCACCACTTGCGATCTCAAACACAAAACGATCGCCTCTCCCAGCAACAACAGAAGTGGCCCAAACCTCAATATCCACGGGATAGATCTCCCCGGGTATAACGGGCAAGACATCCGACGAAAAGTAATCTCGGTGTGGAAGCCAGTCACGGTGCCGCGGATGTTGTTTGTTTACGCGTCTCAAGCTCATCCGCTGCCAGCCTTTGGAAAGTGGCACCGCTTCTCCGGTGATTCCGGTGTAATATACCTCGGTGCCATCGGCGGAAAAATGGCGAAGTGTCAGAAACACGTCAATGACTCGTGGGGTTGAGCCCCCCGGATAAGGTGTCACCGAAAGATTGAGATGGGCAACAATATAACCCGTGATTTCAGTCTCCGTTGCTAGTGGATCTGTGGAGAATGTAATCGCTTGTGGGTCATCTAGATTTCCGAGAGCTCGATACGTTAACCTGTTGTAGTGCAGTGTCGGTGCGTCTCGGACAAGGCGATGACCTGGCGTGAGATAGAATTTGGTATACTGAGTTCGAGTAAGTGGCCACTCGTATTCAAATTTTCGTTTGAAACTCTTTTCTGCCTCTGGATTGTTGCCCACATTGCCATTCCGCAATACCAAGTCCACAGGAGGCCGTGATCTATCTGTCCAGCCGCCGCGATCTTCGCCTTTACAGAAGGCATCAAGAAAGCTTTTCTGTACCTCGGCGTGCTCGTCGTCATAAAAGGGCAAGTCGTGTCGTCCAGTGATAAAACGAATGAACTTATGCTGGGAGCTTGCCAGTCGGAATCCCTCGTAGTTTCCGCGAAAATGAATCGTGAAGCTTCCCAAGTTGGCAAATGAGAGAACGGGAACTTCGGTGTCCTCCAAGTTATAGTCGCGAGATGCGTAGTACAGATCGTCGCGGTAGAGGTTTTTCGCAGTATCAAATACCTGGTTGTGACGGTTTTGAGATAGTTCTTCTTCAGGTAGATCACCCTCGAGAGTGTCGGGACCCCAGTTGCGCTTCGCCCTTCCCGCTAGTCCATACTGGATCGAAAGCACCTGTCTATTGAACCAGCGCTCTAGGAAACCAGTCAGGATACCGCCATGGCGGCAGCGGTCTCGGTAATATTCAGCCATTCCATCAGTGGGAGAGATAGCCACCAAGCCTCGTGGACGCCTCGCTGCAACCCGCCGCTGACTTCCCCCAAAATAGCTGATCCCTGTCAACGCAACTTTACCGTTACTCCATGGCTGCTCTGCTGCCTATTCGATCACATCCGCGAAGGCGTCCGACGTAGATTGGGAAACTGTGTCTAGAACACCTGGAGACAGGCCAAGTCCAACCTCGTCAGCTCGAAGCACTGCATAGCCATTGGCGGTCCAGAACCCTGGATCTGGAGTCTCGAACGAAGTGTGTGCAGACTTGTGCCTCGGGCTGAGCTCAGCAAACGAGGCAGGATGGTACCTGGCTCTTCCTGTGAATCTACATTCATATTCACCCACCACGCTTGATGGGATACTATCTATAGTAAGTCACTCGCTCAAGTGGATATCCTTTCCGTAAGGACCATATGTCATAAGGACGGGTACTTTATCGTCCGTTCTGGGCCTGAAGATGTTGCACCTTACCAATCCTTTGAAACTTTTCAATTCAATAGTCGCATTCTCTTCGAAAATGTAAGGGAAAGAAGTAAAATCCACTTTGTGGAGATCATGTCTGATCTTGTTCGGCATATTGCGACTCGGCACGAATCGATTGGAAGCTATTGGCCATAAAGTACGGCCTCAAGTGTAGAGTTTTGATCGCCTTCAATGGGATGAGTGCCCATATTAAACATGCCTAAGCTAGCATGTAGGTGATCGTACAATCGATCGAGCACCCTCCGATTCCCAGAAATGCTCTGGCCTCCCGGCTCGGCATCGGGCTGTGTGGTCAGTCTCGGGAAGCGGCCTTCGGCAAGGGGTTATGATCCACACTAAAACCAATTGTAACACGGACAGCCTTGGGTCCAGACAGGACATCTGGTAAATGTTAATAGTTCATCTTCATCAAAGTATATCGAGCAAAAAGCGAGATGCCGGTAGCGTCGCCCCCTCACCCACGCCGCAGGCCAGGTCTCAGTATCAGGAATGAGGAGATACAAGTAGTTGAGCGGCGAGACAAGTAGTCCGAAAAGCGGCATTGGGGGGACTTAGCCAGTATCCAGGGCCAGTCATTACCATACAGCAATGTATTTCTAGCAAAATTGCTCTCATCGACTCTCACCTGAACCCAACGAAGGATGGCTCAAATTTCTGGTCACTAGCGGGTTATACAATGACATTCGAGGGCAGTTCTACGACATTACTTCATCCGTTCCAACAATTCATTTACGGGGTGAAGATGAAAATGAAAAGATTCGACAGGAAATTGACCTAGTGATTCAACTACGGGTTCACAAACTGGCAAGTACTTATAAGCTGAGCGAAAAAACTAGATCGGATCTTCAAATGAAGCTACACAAAATGGATAACCGTACCTATCTCTGGCTCGACCTTGCTCTTCGGAGTATTGCCACAAGTTTCGGGAACAGCTACCTGCTAGCCAGTGAGCCGGTCGTCTTCCTTCCAGCTTCGATCGAAGTCGCATACCAACAAGTATTGGACAAGGTTATCCCCATACAACAAGATAAAGTGAAACTCAGATTAGGACTTGTCGTTGGCGCCCGACGTGCTTTAACGATAGGTGAAATGGCGCTAGCCCTAGGGCTGGCAATATCAGCCGATATCAAATCTGTGGCGGACCTTAATATTCGTGAGGACCATCTCAGGGAACACATTAGACAATGGTGCGGCTTGTTCCTATTCTTTGACGACGCCAGGATCTATCTCATTTATCAGACCGCAAACAAATTTCTTATTCGCAACGCCCACGAGGCAGCTTCCTCCGACGGCTGGAAATATCCCTGGACCTCCCAAGCACGGAAAGGACCATGGTAAAGATCTGCGTCAAATTCCTTTCTATTCAGGACTCACTAAAAATGTATATCTTCATCGTCAACCAGATAAGAGCGTTGATGTTGGTCCAGATGAATACAGCCACATCAAAGGCTTCGTACTGTATTCCGCAGAACACTGGCCTAGTCACTTGCGAAGTGCCTGTCTGGAGCTGGACGATCCTCTTATTAGTCAAATCTTCCCTTTGTATAATGTGAACATTGAGCTATACTACCTCTGGTTTTCTTTACTATGAAGTGCGCTGATGTACAAGACCACCAGGCCAAAATGGAATGGAGGTCGCTTAGCAGCCTTTCTCGGCCATCAATGGTCCACGGAATCATTCTTTCAGAGCCCTTCCCAGAACTTGATGCGTCAGACAATCGGGGTAGAACAGCGTTGATCTGGGCTGCCGAACGTGTTCATCTCGACGTAGCTGCACTGCTACTAGAAGAGGGTGCCGATGTCAATGCAATGGGAAAGTATCAACCGGCACTGCATTATGCCTCAAGAAAAGGCCACTATGAACTTGTACGACTCCTCCACAAAAATGATGCAGATATCAATGCATCAGGGTTCTGTGGTACTGCCTTGCACGAGGCTCCGTTTCAAGGCCACACTGAAATCGCAAATCTTTTGTTGAGTTATGGCACTGATACCAACAGAGGCCGTAACTCTGGATATCCAATTCAATGGCGCGCAGGCACTGGCAACGTTGAGATAATGAAAATATTGCCGGATAAGAGGCTCGGCACGGGTCCGAAGTGTCGCTCCAATCAGACACCGCTACACAAAGCCGCGGCGAGAGGGCATCTCGAGATCGTAAAGATGCTTGTGAAAAGGTCGGTTGATTTGAACGCGATCAATAGCCTGGGCAGAACCCCTCTACTGCTCTCAGTCGCCAACCACCACCTTCCTGTCTCAAAAATGTTGCTGGAGAACGGTGCAGATGTTAATTTCCAAAGGAGGAATGATGAATCAAGGCCCCCGCACATAGCCGCCAAATCCAAGGACCACGAAATGACATCTTTGCTCCTAAACTGGGAAGCAGATGTACATGCACTCGATTGTGATCCCAATACTTCACTGTTAGTGGCAATATCTACTGCAAATGTCCAAATTGTGCAAAAGTTGCTGGAGTCTGGGGCGGATGTGAAGGCGCCCAGCAAGATGCCGCTTCAATTAGCAACCTCAGCAGGCGACGAAGAATGCAGGCCTACCAGATTTGATTTCTGGGGAATACCACAAGAGACAGCAAGGGATACCACTATTAAAATACTGGAGCAGAAAGGGGCAGATGCGTGATGGCACTCTCGTTTGCGACCGCTGTTGGTCGACGAATAAATGTATATGCGGGAAACTTCACGACTTCATGATAAATATAGCAGGAGGAGAAGGCACAATTTCGAATTTGAAGGGGCTAGGTTCCTTTGTCGAAGGCAGATGCCGGTGCGAGCTCCGACGACTCGTTTCCAGGTTTTGCCCGTATTGATAAAGTCGGCCAACGAAGAGGTAAGTATCCCGCCGCTCTTGCATATGATTTACTTAGAATGCTAAGAACGTCGAGCCAATGCACATCGGCCACTGTAGCGGCAACACCAGCAGTTCTGTGCTCTCAACAGCCACCAGAAGCGACGGTGAGGGCGTCATCCTGAGTTCAAGCCTACTCAAACTAGAGAGAGGTGACAGATCGTTAACTAGTGCCTAACAAACACCCCCACGGCCTCACTCCTGATTCTTCAAGAGATTCTTATCTCACTTATCCGCCTGTCGGCCCACACTCCAAGGCCTGAAACGGAACCCTTCTGACTCGCACTACGCTAGTCCCGTAGCTTGAACCAGACATAACGCATCTTTGCCAGCTTTGATTACGACTTCGTGACTGGGGACCTTTTGGTAAAGCAACCTATTCGATCTGAATATGTCAGCCACCTGAGCCAGGTCGAATACTAGGTGAGTTACATAATACCTTGAAGTAGTACCTTGAATATGTGGCAAAGTCCTCAAGCTTTTATGCTGTTGATTCCTTCGGAAGTCTTGCCACCGTTGGGCGACTGTCTTCGCCTGCAATAAGATCGATCGGTTCAGCTGCAATTAAAGGATGAGACAAGAGGGCTGGAACAATACAGCCAGTCTCTCAGTCGTACAGAGACGTCACGATTAGTTCTCCGTTACAGCCTGCTGCAATTGACGCGTTGTGAAGCCCAAATTTCCCACGCCCTGGAACAAGCCGATCAAGGCGCAATCCCTCACTGTCCGGAGCATAGTATATGGAATAACTTGCAACGGCGATCACTTGGCTGCCAACGCGAGTATCAATCCTCTCCCCGCCATCATCCCAGTCGATCATCACACATTCGTTCCGGATAGTGGCTTCGATCTTCCCTTGTAAGACACGCAACCAGAAGTACCGCGTCGGAGTCACAGGCATGGAAAATATCCCTGGCTTGAACTTGAAAAAGGTGTCATGGAGGCATAGCGAGACGAATTACGGTGGAGGTTCAGACATCTCAATGATATTAATGGTAAGTTTCCCTACCCATGGGAGATAGCCTCCTGACCATGTTTTAGGCCTCCACGAAAGCGTCCTCGAAGTTTCAACATAAAGCCCTTGATGACGACGACGAAATCGACTTTGACTAGGATGGAACAAGTACACCCTGTCGCACCGACGTCAGTATTGACGGTAGAGGCGAAAGAGTCTTTTGGCGTCGATGCGACCAGGTGACCCCTGCGGAACTTCAGGGCAGACAATTGAAAGAGATTGGGAACATCAAAAGGAGGACTGGGAAAGGAATTCTTCCCTCTGGTCTGACATCGGTGTTCTGGGGAGATGCTGGGCAAGTAGTGAAGTCGTCAAGTTGACCAGGCAGCGTCAGATCTTTCCCTGGGAAAACTCCCGCTCCACTGTCTAGGATGATATATAGAAGTATGTATGTTATGCAAATACTAGAAAGAGAGTGTCCAATATTGTTGAGCACGGCTTGACTGGATACACAGACCCTCACTCAGATTTCATTTTCCGTCATGGACAAAGTTCGAGCTCTTCCGCAGGAGATATTGCACTGCCTCTCAAAGACCTAATCTTTCTTCAACGCCTCCCGCAAGTGTCCAGAGAATATTAAATCTTTGCCTGGATCATCTGGAAATTCAATACCATAGAATCTCCGGAAAACGTCTTGTATCACATCGTAGCATGCACCAAATCGCATGAGCTCCATATTTTTGAAATTGATCATTGTTGATGACGGGCGTGGGTTGGAATATTTTCGCTTCCCATAGTCAACGATAATATCGGCCACCTGCAGGATCTCTGGTTCGATGTCTTCGACGAGGGATTTGGTGCCCTTTCCTGACAGATTCGCTGAAGATCCCATCAACGGTAGTTCGGCCTCAGTTGCCAACCGTGAAAGTTCGTCCTGGAATGCACCACCATTGACTAACATTGCCAGCGTGCCTTCGACAGAGCTTCTGGCTATAGTTTCAGCACCCAATTTCTGGAGGATGGGATGGTCAATCTTGAACGGTGCGATGACCCCGAGAGGCATGTTGTAGTCTTGACACAGCATTTCCACCATACCTGCTTCTCGTGGATTCAAGATGTGTAGCTCCTTGTGGAGGGCAAAGCTGCCAACCATGGCGTGTCTCTTGTGAGGCATGCGCCTTTTTGTGACGAAAGCGCGTTCAAGTGCCTCAGGAGCGACAGCTACTAGGCCATAGCCTATGTCGGCTGGTACAATGGCAAGACCGCCCTGGACTAGGACATCGAAAACTCGCTTCGCATCTGCAGCGATATCAATTGGCTTTTCTGAGTGAGACCCATGTGTTGAATGTGCCTTGGAAGATGGAATTGCGGTCTGGAGACCGGTCGTTGCTGTTCCCAAGGCCATGGCTGCCAGCGGGATTTCCTTCTGTCGAGACCAGTTCCTGGTTTCCTGCTAGAAATTATACTCAACCAACTTCGCACATGAGTTTTCTTTTCTATTCTGCGGCTCTACCAAGCTTAAATCAGAGATCTAGAAGTGATCCTTATGCTCAAAGAGAATGCCGAAATCGCCTTGGACATCGAGTGCCTTTAGGTGCCTCATGGGCATCTGTATTCATAGTTACGTACATCATCCTGTGGGATACACACCTTGGAGCACGGACGGCTGCCTATGAGTTTCAGTCCGGCTATCGGGAAACTCGGTCTCCGTTGTGGTGGGAAAGCAGTCTAGATCTAGGGGCCCATCGGGGTTTGCGGGCGTTTCCCCGCTTTCGTGCCGCTTTGTCAAGCTCGCAGGGTCCGATTCCATATATCTCGGCGAGGACCATCGCATTTGCCCGAACTTTCGTCGCTTTTGCAGTTCCACTCATTGAAAACGAAACCAGGGCGAAAGTGAAGATGGCCCGACGCCGACCCATAGCTTGTAAGGAATGTCGACAACAGAAGGTCGGTTAGGAGAGAAGCAGGAAACTAGAGACCAACATGCTGACTCAGTCAATAGCTGAGATGTGACGCGTATCAAGACTATTCCAAACCGTGTTCTCGCTGCCAGCGCATGAGCATTGAGTGTACAGTAGTTGGAGACTATCGAAGAGTGAAAAAGGCAACGTAAGATGAGGAAGCCAGTGGCATAGTGCTGAAGTTGTACTGACTAGGAGAAGGAAGGCGGAGCTCCTCCAGGAAATACAACGTCTCCGCAGAGAGACTGGCAATCATACCACTCCATACTCGAATTCATCTGAACAGACTCAGGAACTCATCACAGCAATTCCGCCGGTAGTTTGGTCGCAAGCAGGTAGTTCCGGGTTTGCATCTGAATCACCTGTGAACAATTTTTCGATTCCCTACTCTGCTGCGTTACAAGATTGTGTCCTCCCAAGCACGGGGACATTGGGGAGGAGTATCGACAATATACAAGTCACTGCTAACAAAATTGACGACTGCTTCAATCTGTAAGAGTGTAATCGACGAAAGAAGCGTGCGTCAGGGGAGCAATTCACTTACTAGATCTCCAGGTTCTTTGAACATTACTCCCCTCAAGTGCCGATCATTGACGCATCGTCAAGTCCAAATGCCATCTTTGAACAATGCCCGCTTCTCTTTTGGACCCTTATCACCGTCGGCTCTCGTACGTACAGTGATGATCCCACCATATTCAACCTCTTGTCTCAGCGTCTTCTCGGCCTCACGTTCCAGAGCCTCAGAAAATGCCAAACACCGATACAAATCATTCAAGCCATTCTGCTCCTCTGCTCCTGGCCATTACCGATTCAACATCTTTTCAAAGACAAGACTCACACATTGGCAGGTGCTGCAATGCAATTAGCTCTCCAGATTGGGCTCCATGTGTCCGGTGTGGGTCAAGATTTCGCGAGGGTACGCGTTCAGGCCCATGCAGCGGAACAAGCGAACCGAGCAATCTTGTGGCAGTATTGTTTCATAGTATGCCAAAGGTAAGTGCATTTAAGATACCTGCCTAGCTTTAAGTCTCTTAAGGCTAAATCCGATGCAAAATATATAGTGCGAGCCTTGCTGACGGCCTTCCCCCATCAACCTTCATCGATGCTTTTGAACCTATGTCGCAAACGGTCGGCTCAACTAGCATTCTGAGGACACGAATTGAGCTCCATAATATACAGATATCCGCCGTCTCGAACATTGTATCACTTTACATGAAAGCTAAGGAAACCGACAGCGTTGAGGCTCTTGTACAAATATTCGACAGGAAGGTAAGGAGCATTGAGTCGCATCTGGACCAGGAGATTGGTAGGTACTCAGACAAGATGTAGCCAGTGGTACTAATTTATGCACAGATAAGCTTACAGCTTATTGCGTACGGCTGCATATCTGTGTCGCGCGCTTCATGAATGTGCCCGACCAAACAAACATCATTGGCCTTGTAGATCTCTATGAAATCGCGGTTCAGCTAATTGAGAAATTTGTGCAGCTAGATGTGTCACAAAATTTTGGGCTGTACTCGACTTTTTATATCGCGCGCTCACTAGGTGTGGCTGCAGTTGTGATATTGAAATTATACAGATCCTGGCTATCTACGCATCTCTCAAAGGACAGAGGGGAGCGATGCTATTTTTCAGCGGTACGACTGCTCAGGAGAAGAGCTAGTGACATTCCGGATCTGGACTCGAGATTGGCCACCATTCTGACTGAATTGTGGTCTAGCACCGCAGCATTCCGAGACGCAGCAGGTACCACAGATAGTCTCTACGTGAGAGTTCGGACCAGATTGGTGAGATATCTATATCCAGCAAGACTTGACGACACAGCATTCTAACAAATTCCACAGTCGATGAGCTGCTTCTTTGATTGCATGTGGTGGTGGCGCCAGGAATTCCGAGGAGAGCCCGATCCCTTTTTGCCACAAGCACCAGACGTCGAACAGACGCACAGCAACAATCTAACAGAAGATTCAGTTCCTGGACAACTGTTCTCAGACCTTTTCACGCTTGATCAACATTATTTTGGCATGTATACCGGATACCAAGGTGGTGATCCGCTCTCTTATGTATAAAATAGTTGCTTAATTTGAGAGACAACAAAGTCACCCGAAACACAACCCACTCTTATCATGCTTTTCAGTCACTGGAATGAACGAAAAATCTCTGTGTGTAAGACTTCAAGGTCCAAAATACAGCCATCAACAGTTTAAACCACAAACTTTAGTATATTGTTGTTGGGATGATCACGAACAACTTTGGGGTTCTACGATAGAGTGGATTTTCAACCATCATGAGTTTAGCGATTGAGTATTGCTCATACTCCGAGCTATTCGCGAGGCTGGGATATCCGTGTTCGTTTCGGGCCGAATTTGGCCGGCTTGAGCGACTTTGACCGTAGGATCCCGACCACTCCTTCTTCAACCTTTCTTGGAAGCTCGGAAAGGGGTTACAAATACCGGAATGGGTCGTCGAATCGCCTTCTGTTCCTTGGGAGAACAGAAAAGTGAGCCACATCGAGACGTTGTCAGGCCAGCTTGCGAGGAAACGCTGCGGCCAGGCCGTGCTTGGAACCCCAGTTTCCGAGCGAAGACCACTCTCGCCATCGATTTCCAAGCCGTGGGGACAGAAATCTGTGGAGGGGGGTATAAAGCAGACAAGTTCACTTGACCCTCAAGAGTTGTTGAATCATACTTCTTACAGCCAGGTTGGCCCTATCATTCCAAATGGACCAGCCCACTCCGGCCAGGACGCATGCTGTGATTGACGAAAAGCTTGTGCCACATCAACTTGAACATGTTGAAGGACGCCCCGGCTCAGAAGGCTCAAAAGACCTCGTCCTTGAGGACGTTGAGTCGTTGGCCACCAGAAAAAGAATCGAGAAGCGCCTAGTGTGGAAGCAAGACATAATAATGCTGCCACTATTGGCTATGTGCTTCTTCTTTTCTTATGTCGTAAGTTCCAATCTCAACTTTTCCTTTCCACATTCTGTACTGATGGCGTCCAGGATCGAGGACAAATCGGAAATGCGCGTGTAATGGGGCTGCAGAAAGACTTGGGCATCAGCAGCGACCAGTATTACAATTGCCTGCTCGTGTTCTGTGAGCTTGAACCACATACACTTCGGAAAGCACCTCTAACGTCCTTATGCAGTCATCGGGTATGCAATCATTGAATTATTCTGCTGCCTTGGTTTGATGTATTTCAAGCCCGGTCATCAATTTGGGCTTGCGACAGTTGTATTTGGCGTCCTTGCCACCAGCATTGCTGCTGTCAAAAATTATGGGTCGCTCATCGCGATCCGATTTTTGCTTGGTCTCAGCGAGGCTTTTGTGCAGGTCGGATTCGTGTACCTTTCTTTGTGGTATACGCATCATGAGATTGCATTGAGATGCGCTCTGTTCTACGTCTCAGGACCTCTGGCTGGTGCTGCCAGTGGCTTAATTGCCTACGGAGTTGAAAAGGACTTGAATGGAGTCCACGGTATTGCATCGTGGAAGTGGCTGTTCATCGTTGAAGGTTAGTTTATTTCCTCATGGCACCATAGCCCTAAGACGTCGGGTCATCGTTACTGACGCGCAGTTCAGGTGTTCCTACAATTGCCTGGGGTATGCTTGCATTCTTTGCCCTACCCGGAAGGCCAGGGACAGTTGCAGAAAAGGGGACGTGGCTCTTTTCTGGGAAGATCGAAAGGGAGCTCATTCTCGAGAGAACTGTTGCAGGTATTTTTTTGATTCCACTTTCTCCATGTATTCATGACGTTGACAACGGAGCAGCGAAAAACGAAACCCAGGCCAAATTCCAACATCGCCAAATATTGATCGCTTTCAAAGATATTAAGACTTATCTAGACGCCTTCATTGTCGCGGCCTTTGGCCTTGGAGTCACCTCTTTCGGATTGTTCCTACCAACATTCATCAAAGAGTTCGGTTTCTCGCCTTGTGAGTGTTTGGAAAGATTTCGGCCTGACTTCGCTTACTGATTTACCGCAGTGAATACCCAATTATTCACCATTATCCCCTACGCTACTGCTGCGATTGCTCTACCTACTATTAGCTCGTTTGCTGATCGTTTCGCGATGCGGGCGATTCCCATACTCTTCTGCTATGTCCTCTGCGTCGTTGGCCTGATACTACTCCTCGTGTCGACCGAGAAAGCTGCGCGGATTATTGGAACATCCCTCGTGTCAGCTGGGTCATACAGCGGTGTTATTCTGGCTGCGACATGGGTCCTGTCGACCTATGGAGGATACACAAAACGATCAACAGCATGGGCATTCAGCCACATGTGTCTCCAGGCATATAGCATTCTTGGGACGAAGATCTACGACAAGCCACCTCGTTTTCTGAAAGGTCATGGAGTAGTTCTGGGATTGCAGACATTGGCAGGCGTATGTATACTGGTGAAGTGGTGGATTATGAGATCAGCGAACCGAAAGAAGGAGGCTCTTAAGTTGGAATATGAGGATAGAGGGGAACCGCTCCCTGGTCTCGAGGCGAGTCTTGAAGAGCTTAGTGATAATCACCCTACATTTAGATATCTCTTGTAGGCCATCAAAGGCAAATGGTGCGGTAGTACATGAATCTTTGTTGACTTCATAGAAGAGAATTGATCATAACAATGAAGAAGAAAGCAAAAGGTGCAAGTGCTCGAAACTCGCGCCACAAGTGAAAGCGCTCCTGCAGTAGTCCATGAGCTAGGCAGTCAACCACAAGTCGACTATACTCCACCAATTCAAGTCCAAAATGAGCCATTTAAAGTTCTCTAGGATAACCGAGACCCTCCAAGTGTATTTATGAGGTTTTTGGGTGGATTTGAATGCCTTACGTTGGTGTGTGAGGCGACAAATTCATACGCGGCATGGCAGTCTCCACAGAATATTGCAGGCCGCATGTACAACCGTGGCATCCAATTCAGCCAATTAAGCTTCTACAATGGCTCGGAATCCTTAAAGAAAGTGTAAGTTGGTGAATGCCTGAGTCTTACGCCCCGTAGGATGGTGGTTGAGCGACCTTACCTACGGTTACTTTGTACTCCGTACCTAGAGAGTGGCTGCTTTTACATTGTTCGTTCACCTGCAGGAAAGCATCAGCTCAAGCTTTGCCCGGCACTTAGGGCAGCGTCACAGTCGTCCATAAACGGCATAGCATATTCCACTACAAAGGATCTTCATCCAGCCTCGTCCACCAGAAACGTCTGGGCATTGTAATTGTCCAAATCGCCTGCAAGAAGGTTACTACTTCAAGGACTGGAATAGTATCAGCCCATGAATACTGATGGTTATAGTCCGACGAAAGCTATTTAGATAATGGGTGCAGAATCCTCGAGCGTGATGATGATGTTGAACTCTTTGATCGACAACGCTTGAGGCTATCGGCCGAGAGTTTCATTCATCAATGTCCCACCTAGCACAATCTCACCCTCGAAACTTGCGCCAATTGTGAGTATCTTAAGTTGAACCTCGCCATGGATTCCGGCCTGCAAGACGAAGATGGACACGGCCTCAGAACCCAGAATCGTAGCATTCTGCCGATTGTGGGATACAGTGCAAGCAAAGAAGACCAACGTCTGTGTCTTGCGTATCTTGCCAATCCCTACAGCTGTGGGGATATTTTAGGCCAACTAAAAGTTCGCAGGTATCAGTCACTCCTACGTTGGCTTGGTGGTGGTTCGTGACCCGCTGAAATAGCTTGCCAACTACTCCGTACATACACGGCTCAATGGCTTGAGAACTCAGTTGAGCCGCTAAGCCGTTTCGAGGGCCTAAAAACAGCAGGCTTGCCCCCTTGGAAAAATTCAACGGATGTGAGCGGCAAGCAGCCCACTTCAAGCTTGCCATCCATTTCAGTTTCTACACCTGCAACTGTTTTGGCCATAGCATAATAATGGGGCTACTCCTCCCTATCGAGGTCAAGACGAACAGCTATCTACAGCCGTTACCATAGAACAAAAATGCTGAATCGAAAGCAAGATCTGCAAGGAGAACCTAGTAATGATTGACGCCATTACATCCTTTGATCTCGGTCCGTGCTAATTGCTTGCAAATCAAGCGAATGTCGTGCTTAACCGAGTCTGCCTCACCGAAAAAATGTTATGATATTTGCCTATCCCGCAGGGCATTTCTATATTTTACAGTCGAGATGAAATTCCAAGACCGGCTAGGTTCTGTTCTGCTCTCGAGCCTTTATCTAATTACCTTTCTGTGAAAGGAAAATACTCACCCAGCTCCAGCAAAGCCACTCAATGCTACAATCACACGATTACTTGCAAGTTCCAAGTTTCACAGTTCAGCCTTATTGTTGCCTCTCCGACTTTGGCCCCGAGTCTTTTCAGCATGTGCAAATACAGGGATGTGGCTTTTACGTACACCAAACGTACCCCCCTTTGACCAGTTCACCAATCACTACTTTACCGAGCGGTGTCTCAAACCAAGGAACTCGACGTCTTTGCACTTCTCCCAACCCTGCTTGGCTTTCTTTTCTGCGTCAGTCGAGGGCTGAAACTGGTGGTAGACTTAAGATGCATGTTAGCCTCACTCGATAATGTCGAAAGGGTAGACAATTAGAAATCCACCGTGGGTTCTTCCACAGTCATGGGTATCTTCTTTGTTGTCTAGCGAGGCTGTAATTCAAGATCGAGGGGAAAGTAAAAGAGTGTGGGTGGAGAGAGACCTCGCGATTCGGATCGTAGGGCGGTGGCTTGCACCGAGGGCGCCAACAGTCCAGCCGTTCCTTTAGCGCTATCCATGCAGATGGCCCAAGCTGTAACTTCGGTACTCCATTGTCACCCAAAGAGACTGCTAATCGCTCAAAGAATACGAGTAGGTGCAGGTAATTCGACGACAGAATGGCTTCAGTCAAGGATCGTTTACACCGCAATCACGTCTCTGATGAAGCACGGATTACTCTTGGCTTTTCTGTGGTTGGGTGATGCCCCAAGGTGCACGGAGCCAGAGCCTGATCCAAATCCTTGAATCGAGCCCTCCAGCCGACCTTGATGCTGGCTTATCTTTTCAACAACAGTGAGGACGGCGGCACCGCTCCTCTACCTCGTTGTAAAAGTTCTCCATTATAAGATCGCCTGTTGGCAATTTTGGGCATTTGTCCTCGTCCTCAGTGGTTCTCCACCTCGGTTACACAATGGCAACCCCGGACCAACTGGCCGTCGAGGAACTCGACAACGACCGGGACTCAGCTCTGGGAGAGGATGTTGCTACGAATAGAAACTCTTTGCTGTCAACACAGTCCCTGGCCTCAAGTGTCTGCAACTTCATCCACAAGCACGGCCGTACTTACCATTCATATCACGAAGGTAAATATCCTTTCCCCAACGACGAGGCAGAAATTTGCCGACTGGATTTCCAACATGCACTCTCTACAGTCACTCTTGGTGGCCGATTGCATTTATCCCCGATCGTACGACCGCAGAGAGTCCTCGACTTGGGGTGTGGCACTGGCATATGGGCTATTCAGTATGCAGACTTGCACCCGGAGGCAATTGTTGTGGGTGTTGACCTGAGCCCAATCCAACCAAAAGCAGTGCCTCCAAATTGTTCTTTTGAGATATTCGACTACGACGATGGCTGGACATTCAGTGACAAGTTCGACTTTATCCATGCTGGAATGATGATTGGTTGCATTGACAATCTGGATAGGCTCATCCAGCAAGCCTTCGACCATCTCCGTCCCGGGGGTAGCATAGAGTTACTGGATGTCTGTCCGCCAGCATGTAATGATGATACCACCCTCACAGACAGTCCCTATCATTTGTGGATGAAAAACATGGACCAAGCCCTCAGGATCATTGGGCGAGACCCATTTCTTGCCGAGAAGTACGCGTCGAGCTTGTCTAGGGCGGGCTTTACCAATATTGTGGTACATCGGATCCCACAGGATGGGTTACCGGAAGATCATTCTCTTGAACAACTCAGTCTGTGGCAGCGGCGCAATATCACAGCCGGAATTGAGGGATTCTCCAAACTTCCTTTTATGGAGAACCTCGGATGGTCGGAGGATGAGTTGAGCGTCTTCCTTGCCGAAGTCACCACGGACATTCGAGACGGAAGGTTTCACATGTTCTGGCCAATATACGTTGTCTATGGGCAGAAATCACAGACAGTTATCGAACAAGCAGGGTAGCGTAGTTTGGGTATTCTGAAAGCAGAGTCTCTTCCAGCTCGTGCTAGTTTTTGCTCTTGGAAGACCGAAACCCAGGGATTTCGAGATAAAGAATATGATTTCAATGATTACACTTTCCGCAACGTGAAAACCAGTGACCACGGCTAGAGTCTTATTCACCAGGAACTCATTCAACGGCGGGTGACGTCGTTGCATCCTGAAGAGCGTACACGATGGACAGCGCTATGGAACGAAGTGAGTCAGTCAATAAAGCAACATCTTGCACAGTTGCGAGCAGTTCAGCTGCTGGGTGCTAATGCTAGCTCTGCATGCGTGGCTGGCAGGATGAGATGAATGCCGAAATGCCAAGGGAACATATCGCCGCTACGCAAAGTGTTCATGTTGATTACAGAAGTGGTATCCATCCACTGGGCAAGGCAGACGTAATGCGTTTCGCACGAGGATTGTAATCGACGGGACACGCATCAATAGCATGGAAATAATCATATTTCATCCCACCGCTAGAGAATCATACCTCTTTCTTCATTCATCTCAGGATCCTCCGACTCCCTGACCATTTCCATCCAAATCTCAAAGGCTCCTCTATGGGCCTCCTCCGCAGACTCCCAGCTTTCTACGGGGAGCCATCCATCCAAGTTTGACCCTAGTCCGCGCATGAGGAAGAGTTTGAACTTCTGCACTGGCTGAAAGACATCCCATTTCTTCATATGCTCCGCAAGGTTCTCTGTTAAGGCTGATATGGACTGGGCTTCCGAAGTCCTAGTTCTCTGATTGCCCATCGTGGGCGATAGGTCGTGCAGCTAGCTGCACTCCGAGGGGAGTGCCATGGAGATGTACTTAGCTCCGACTGGGTTGCTCTCATCGCAACTCCATGCGAACAATTCAGGGTTCAGTATGTTCGTATGAGAGCTCACATTGATCACATCAGGACACATTCCCGTGGAAGGCATGGAAACCTTACCATAAGCCATTGTCGCAAGCTGTGAGCCTGCCATCAAGCCCCGAGGACCATCCCCACGGAACGGCAGCCTTGCCACCATATACATTCCATTTTTCATATAAGGGATGAACACTCGGTTGAACCCACCCTCCTCGTTCTCATATCACTGGACTTAGTTACGCCAGGGCCTAATTTTACAACCCTTCTGACATAGGGGAGGGAAGTTGAAGTTGAGATGCCGGGCTTTGCGCTGTATCTCGTCACGATGAAGCAAGCTGTCGCTGGTGTAGGCAATGGGTTCGGGAGAGGTCTCAATAAACCCGTCAACAGCTGCAGGCGAATGGTCTCCTGCAGCCTGTGAGCCCAGCGGTTCTCCCATGTTGCGAAGCATGGGTCGAATATCGGGGACTGACTTGTGGTGGAATGATGCATAGCAGCAGCCAGAAGACGCACAACATCAATGAAAAGGAAATGAGCGCTTCTCGATGAAACTGCGCCGATGCATTGAACATTTCGAGGAGGCACTGTGTTGTGTCTCTGGGGGGCCGAAGGGCCCATGGGTGGGCCTAGGGGTCTCGGTTCCTAGCGACACTCACCCTCTAACTCGCGGCCCGAGCGGCCCCTAGTCTCTAGCAACTTCTAGCCTCCGGCGGCCCCTCTCCAGAGATGAACCTAATCTGGCTCTTAACCCACTTCCTCAATTCCAGGGCTTAGCCGAAGTCACCAGCTCTCAGTAAACTTTGGCCAAAAGTTCGATCAATCTGGGTCCCGAGCCACGAGCTATTGACCTTGTTCATCATGCCTGACTTACCAGTCTTATACATGGTCAAAGAGGCTGATGAAGGCCCTTCGATCACTCGCTTTTGTTCTTACCTATTCTATTCCATACCCTACACTAGGTAGACTCTTTTTGGAGAGATGGCAAATGTCATCATCACCTGGCGTAACTGCGGGGCAAAGTTTCACGAGATCCTACAAGATATGTGGGCGAGACTAATATCCAAGGAAAGTGTTTTTGCTCCGAAAGTCTTGGAAATGCTGGCGAGATTCTTGTGTTCCCATGTCCCTTCAAGAATGTTCATCTTGAGTATATTGGATAAGAGCTGCTTGGAAGATCATAGACTGGTTCACTCAGGCTGGGAGAGCTGCCTAAGTAGTGAAGTCATAAATACATATATGCCCACCGAACCCTAGCCTAATATCCAAACATGCTCACAAAGACAATCATCCCCCATCACCACTTTCCATTCAACCAATGGAAAAGAATCTTCTGGCAACCTCAAACCGAGTTTGTCTCATGGATGGGGGTAAGCCCTCGTGCCATGGGATTTCTTGATTCAACGAAAACTACGGGCCCAAAACTGAGACCAGCCTTAGAGGAATAGGGACTGATACGTGACAGAAACAGTAGTGCTATTAGCGAGACCAAAACCAGCTGTGGAATGGAGGGAGTTTCTGGGGGAGATGTGATCCCACGATTCCTTGGGCAACGCTTGCCCCGCAGCAGAATCTGCTTCTGGACTAAATGCACCAGTCGCAGTATTACTACTTTTGTTTGCTTCATGTCGCTACTTTCCAATCAGCGAATTGAACATCAAAGGTGGTGTGGCCAGGGGGACCCAAACCTCCCCTCAGCTGAAAGACTCCAGAGTTGGTACTGCAGGCTTTGCTTCTACCATTGGCAAAAAAGAACATCCGATTGGGCATGAGGTAATTTCCTACCGATTTTCTAGATAAGAGGACAAATGGCCCGGGATTCTACTACCGTGTGGAGCGGCCACGTACAGTATGCATCTTGAAAACTCCCCCTGTAGAGATGTCCGTGGAAAATGAAGCGAGCTGGTGCCCTTCTGGGTGGCCTATTTAGATCCCGCGGCCTCCCTACCTCGAGTACTTTCCCTCATCCTCTCTTTGATTTTGCCCATCCACTGAATTCTTCTTACTACATCTCCAATTGAACAAAAATGACAAGGGTGGATATTGAAAATCCGTCTCGTGATGGGCTTGATGGACATTCCCTAGAACTTGATCTCAACCCTCAATGGACTCTTCGCTACATTGAAGGCCCCGCCCAGGGTCCCGTGAGAAGCATTGCAATCTTGTACGACCGTTCAGGGAATTCACCATGGAAATACAACTTCCAGTGGTCTGAGTCCGGGGAGAAATGTATTTATGTAATTCCTCTGCCCCCAACTCCGACATCTGAGAGTCCGTTCAAGGCGGGCCATGGTGCTATGAGGCTGGATTGGATGCGTAACCAGCTGCTCCAGGTCCCTGATTGTTTCATCCACCCAAACCTGGAGCGCAGCGCACTCACGGAGGCGTCGCTTCAGCTCCAAGTATTGGAGGAGGCACGAAAGAATTTCCCCGAGGACTTCAAAAACCCAGACGTTGATGACAACAAAGAAGATTGCTTTCAAAGCCCTCCGATCAACACTCATGTCTGGACCATTCTTCCATGGCAGGATTGGGACTCAAAGGGTAGCATCGCTACCATCTCGTGTGCAAACAACGGTGCACCTCTACTACAAGCGGATGCTCCAACGGATACTCTGACGGATCAAGATCCATTGTATGCATTCCACCTCACCGAGAAAGGTACCATCGCAGTATCAACCCAAAATCTGGCCGTTTGCAACGCTTGGCATGAACTAGCCAAGCAATACCAGCTCCAACATGGTGAAGGAGAGGCCTTCGATCTGACCGATGTCTTTTGCTTCTTGCAAACTGACTCGAAACTCTCCATTCCGCCAGACGAGCTTCACGCTCTCAAGCGGTGTGTCGAGAGTCTTGCAAGAGCGGCAGTTGAGAGACTTGATCATCCAAAGCTTGCTCAACTCAAAGCCCTCAACGCAGCCTTGCAATACGAGTTGCTCGTGTTCAAGTTGTGCCTCCGGAAGGAAAACCCAACACAGTATGAGGTGACAGTCAACATACCAATAGGGAGTGGTCTTTCAGCCTGGACGAACGGTGAATTGTTCCAGGTCATGACCACGAAGGCACGCAGAGTCGTAGTCACCATCATTTACGGAAGACATGGAAAACTGGAGAAGCCTGCCCATGAGATCCAGGACATGTGTGAACTCAACGCCCTGGGTGTGTACTTCAATCAGGAAGGGCTTGGGAATGCTGGACTGGTCCTGAAGCTGCCAGAAGATGCAGCACCACCACCATTCTGTCGGGGAGATATCAATTGACCAGTAGCTATCTCAGGGAAAAAAATTTTATGTTGCAATTTGTGACCTGTCAAACGCCACTCAATGCGTCGTCCCGTATCCGCAGCGTGATGATCGGCCCCCGGCACTCTAGCCCCAATCTATCACCCACTGACAGGTTCAGGTGAGGAGTGCATGCATTGACTGCCTGTTCTTGCCCAGTATTGGACGCCTCACGGTTTTGGGAGGCAGAGCGGGTTGTCACCGTGTCGTTGGTGTTTTAGGTATCAACAGATACTCCATTGTGATCGGTCTGCTATATTTCATGGCATGGGTCCTTCAAGGGTAGATAGGGGAGAATATGCACAAGCCGCCATGGCTCAATACCGGGGTTTGCCCCAAACTTCCAAGTTCCAAGCCCGTCGCACTCTTGGAGATTGCACTGGATGACTGATTGTGTAAAATAAGGAGAAGATAAGAGTTCGAATGTGCCGTTGAATGTCTCTTTCCTGTCCTTAATGGTTTCGTTGAGCTTTGCCGAATGGCTTGCTCTCGGCAATCTGGTATACGTCCTTCTGATTGCCATCCCAAGTTCCCTATTTTTGGTGGGAGTATGCCTCAGCCGGCTCTGTCGCAGGAGGCGCCTGAGAAGGCGCCGCACAAAGCTGAAAGAGAGCCAGGTGTTACAAATCCCACAATCACGAGAACCAAAAAATCCGACAACCTGAGAAAATTATTCGGGATCGACAAGATCAACTACCCAAGTCCAAGAGTCAGCCAGGACGACGATGATAGCTTTCTCTACATGAGAAACATCACAAACCAAGCCCGCTAGAGTTGGCTTGATTATCGCATGCCTCACCCACCAGGCTCCATGTTCTCCGTCGAAGCTTAGGAAATTCTACTCTTTTTATTGCCACAATTTGGCCTAGGTGATCTCTTGGAAGAAATTCCCACGGCATGCTGGTTATTTCGCAACGCCCACCCACCTCTCATTGCAACAAAGAAAGACCACCCCCACTTCGATCTCCAGGGCAGCAGCACACGTACACTAAGAAGGACTCAATCTTGCTTGACCTGGCTCACCGCGTCCCTCCCCACATTCTTTCTCCAAGCAAGCCACTTGGGCCCAAATCACTGTGAGCCAATACGGGGACACCCTTCCGCACGGACGGGCGATGCCCGGTGCCCCCTTCCTTGTCGAACTCTCTCAACAAAAAGATCATCCGGATTTACCATTCAGTACGGCGCTCTTATGACTCTAGTGGATTGTTAGTGGGAGTTTTTGGTAATCCCAAGCACAGAAAAAGGCACGTCCTCGAGTACTCGTCCAGAAGGCCGTAGCGGCATCCTCGGCCACCCTTGCAAAGTCTGTCAAAGGCTGCAGAAGGTGTGTTGTTCAGCCTGACCAGGTTCAGCTCTCTCTACGATACAATATTCCCGTCGCGAAATACGAAGTACGGACAACACAAAGGCCTCCTCACACCAGCTTCAGACACATGTGGAAGTGGAGGTGATAAATAATAGGAAATCACCGAGCACGGTCGGAAACATCGATCTGCTCAAATAACATCCATATGGACTCTCTGGTGGAAAGCTTGCACAGTATGGACGGGCGGATCCTCAACACCACCAGAGACCAGGACAGAAATTATGGTAGCTCTCGAGTGGAATCTCTCGCGTCATGGTAAAGTGACAAGTCAGGCGTTGGTGTTCCTTCCAGACGGGATGCTGACTTCAGCATGATGAATACACTTACCATCAGATAGATTGTAAACGAGTAGGAGAGATTTGGAAAGAGATTTTACCAGATCCATTCAAACATTAACATGTAGTTCCACTCTAAAAAGATCTTACAAGGCTGAGAATATCGCGGGGTGGCTTTGATTTGCCTCGGTTTTGGGGAGAGGTATTTAGTCCAATAAGGTGCTATGACGAGGGAGCAAATACGTCCGCTGTAGAATGCAATGACGAACCAAGTGCCTACTGAACTGTAGTATGCAGTGTAAAGCATCGCAGAGGAGGCATCTCTTGACAGAGCCTTTCATCAGTTTCACCAATGGCCACGTGACTCTCCTCAGCCTGACCCGCGAGGCTGAAATCTCTCTTCCAACCTGTTTCGCACCAGAACAAGTTCATCAGAGCTCTATTTGCTGTTGGGACGAGGAACTAGAACTAGCCGGTCAAGCCTCGGTGTCAGTGGGACCTGACTGGGCACCAAAATCTCAAGTATCCTCATGAACCCAAAGTCCGATGAACACCAAGCGCCGTTTGGCTCATTTCCTCCCACGCCAGAACTTGACGACCCAACCTCGATGTACCTCAGATTCAAGAATTCTTTTCATTCCAAGCCGCGCCGACAGATATCCGTCTCATTTGATATCCTCGAATTTCTCGCATGCGGTAAATTGAGCGTTGTGCACGTGGTCGATGATAAAACAGTCCTGGAGTATGCGGACACCAGTGACGGCGAGGATATTGTTGAGCAGCAAGCATATACACGTCTCGGCTCACATCCGAATATTGCGGAATATATTGGCAGCACTGCAAACGGTTCAATATTGCTCAAACGCGGACAGGTCCTCCGATGTTTATGTCAACAAGCGAGCGCAAATGAAATATCCCTACAAAGGAAGCTTCGCTGGCTACTAGATTTTGCAAAGGGACTACAGTATGCACAAGAAAGGGATTATTCACTGTGATGTTGGGTGTCATAATGCGATTTTAGTAAGGCATGATCGGCTGAAAATAATTGACTTCGAAGGTTGCAGTATCGACGGGGCCACGGCTACTTCGTGTTATGAATGGTTTAGTTATCGGCGATCGATGCCGTCAACAAGCAAACAGGCTGATATTTTTGCATATGGCTATATGGTCTATGAAGTCATAACTGGGAGACTCCCTCATAAAGAGCTTGCAGCACACGAGGATCGAACAGCCTTAGTCGAACGACGATACAATGAAGACGAATTTCCAAATATCGAAAACCTACCTCGCGGCGACTTCATCCTTGGATGTTGGCACGGCACTATAAGTTCTATGAGTATGGGAGAGGTGATCAGGATTCTACACGCTGCTATGCTCTCGTATTCTAAGGTACAGGTTGTAGGTCTACTACCCGACAGATGGGAGGGCAGAATGAGTCTATGTTTCAAAGCTTTCAATTAGATTATTCTGTCTGTCAAATCCTGTCTGTCCTTTTTTCTTATGAGCCGCAGAGAGGAGAAGGCTGGTCTCCTATGCTCCCTGTCACCAACAACGCACACGGGGCCCAAGTGCTCCATCGATCAAGCTGTCAGCTTATTTGCCGGACATCGGGAGTAAATCCGTCCCTTCGTCAGCTCCGACGGCGACAAGGCGGGCAGAGAACTACAGACCCACTTTCGTGGAGCGCGCCTCTTCGATACACGACCGGAAGGGATATCACAGTTCAAGGAATTCATTCTCATTACAGACATAGTCATCTCGATCATCTCAAACGACTTGGGTATCAAGAACAGTTAACCACCCCAAGTCCTAGGAAAGCATGCTCACCAGGCCAAATCTCCAACCTCTTGCTGCTCCAGACTCCTCAGCACAGGCAAGATATAAGCCTCCTCGTTCGCAACAGCCGCCTTCTGGCGAGTGCGAGAGTAAAACACCGGACAGTCTTTACTGTCACACCGAATTTCCTCGTTCCAGCCCAAGCCCGAACATGAACGACACGTCTTCGCCATTTGAGCTGCTTTGCGTTCAGCTTTCATCAATCTTGACCTCAACTCCAGAATACTGCGAGGCGCCTGCTGAAAACAGCTGTTGCAAAGTGGCGACACTGTGTCCAATGCCTCGCGACACACCAGGCAAGTCGATGACTTCATGTAGGACTCCAGGGTCTTCTTGGACAGCCCGTTTTCCTTCCCATTTGTGACCGCGCTCGCTTCAATCCTGCGGATGCGTTGGTACTTGGGCATCTCGTCGTACCATTGCCGAACATTGGCTCCGACGAGGTTGAAAATTCTTTCTAGCGGAGGTATCAAGTTCTTCGAAATGTAGTACTCGGCATCGAGTTCCGAATGAGCATCGTGGAGCAAAGCATCCGGCGCCACGCAACGGTCAATAAGTCGAGCTCCAGGGCCACCAGTCACCACCACATAAGGTACTCGTTCTCCATATTGTGGTTCGAGCCGTGGATCTTCTAGCATTCGTCGAGCACTGATGAGTGCACCTGGGGGAGGGGGACCCTTATCACTGTAAGTCCCTAGCTTGACTTCTCGTGCAAAACAAAAATCTTGAATAGATACCCGGCCTTGCATGATTTTGGCACATTGGGCCTGGAAAAAGCTTTTGACCTGACTCAAGTTGGATGTGCGGAAGAGGATCTTGAGTGCCGTTTCTTCGATCTTTTGCTCCGCCGGAGTCCCATCGCGACGTACTGTTTCAATTCCTTTGGCATCGAATTCGGGCTCCGTTTGATTTCGGCTCTCGTACTTGAAGCCAACATAGCGTTTCTTCGCAAGCAAGACACAAGGGTGATAAACCTTTTCGAACTTCAGCTTGATGGGCCGAGGGTTCATCTTGGTGATGGTGGCCGCAATGTCTTCTCCAATGTCAAAGGCTTGCTCCCGTGTGCGCCCTTTGAGATAAACGAAAAGACTGTCCGTATCTCCATACACGACTTCGGCGCCCCATTTTTCTACCGAATGAATCAGAGCAATAGCCTTCTCCAAAGTTTCCCGACCTGTCTGGACGATGCTGTCTGCAATTTCAGAGCATGGCATTCTGCCCGAGAATGAGGCAGACGTGTAGCCATATGTAACATTTGCGATAAGCTTGAGGGCAAGTTGCCTGTTGTTAAGAAGCCTCTGGAGCACTTTGTCATCCCTGTCGACCTTCATTCCACTCTTAACCATCACTCTCGTTTCCAAAATCTCACTAAGCATTTTCGCAAGCAAAGATTTTCTGATTTCCGTTTTCGCGTACATAATACCATTCGGCGCAATATTGATATAGTCTTTCAGGAGCTCAATTAGTCTTTGCTCCCGACGATAATTCGTGAATCCCATCTTGTTCGTGCCCCGCCAATTGACAATCCTGCCCAAAAAGGTCGAGTAACAGTAATTGTAAGCGATCATGCAGCTCGGGTAGAGGGACTGGAAGTCGAGAACCAACAACGGACTTGTGTAGAAGTCACTTTGGGGTTCCATGACCAGCGGCAAGCATTCCAGAGCATTCTGTCCACCAACTTGCCTCCGACTAGGAGACACGAGAATGAAGTTCTCTGGTTTGGCGATTCGAAACATCAGGGATTCTACCTTGAACTGTGAGCCTCGAGAGATGACGGAGAACCAGTCCACACCTAACAAACGAGCTTGTTCACTAGTCCTCGGAATGAGTTCATTAGCCTCGAGAATCTCAAGATCCAGCTGCACTCGTGTGTAGTAATATTCGATGACCTTGGACAGATCACGAGGATTCTTGCTCTTGTACCACTTGGTCAGATCGTGAAATGCGTAATGGGGTATTCGCTGATGAAGCAGGTGATACGCCACGTTCTCCATGGTGTACTGGAGTAGATTGAGCTCTCCACGCATGGCACGCCAGATATTGATTGTGTGTCGACCAGTCACCCGGATTGTGGAGGTGTGGTTGAATCCCCACCGATCATCATCCTTCCCAAACCTGCCGTGGGATTGAGATTTCATTCTTGAAAGCTCATCGCAGAGGTTGAGATCGTATTTAGTCCTCGCACGTTCAATGAGGAAGCCCCAGGAATTGTTGTGTACTTCGTAGCCAGTGAGGATGTCAGGGTCGTAATGGCGAACAACGTCTACCAATCTCGTGAGGACATCAAGTTCGGTGGGCTCTTCCTCAACGTCGAAATGGACGTTTCGGCCTATGCTCTTGGCTGCATGCGGCTCCTCCTGCACGGCTAAAATGCCCATGTGTAGACCGTCCTTGCCACCATTGCCTTCAAAGTCATCTTCGTCGGTCTGTAGACACCAGAAAATGCAAGCGATAGCGTCTTCATCTGGATTGGGAGCTAGCGATCCTCGTGTGTTCACGTGGACTTCCAGTGCCATCACACTCATGTATCGAGTCTCGTGTTGCACACTGGTGCTAGATTGTTTCTGAGAATACTTGAAACCATGCTTGTTTTTCTGGGTCGGCCCATCAATTTGCGAGAGTCTTTTCGTTTGTGTAGTCATTCTGACTTGGCCAGAGAACGGATCTCTCCTACAGCGTTGTTCTTCCTCGAGCCAGGCTTCAACATCAATCTTTCGCGGGGGTGGTTGGGCAATGCTCCATTCAGATATGGTGCATCGCTTCCTCCGTTGGTTATCTCCCGACTGTTCGCTACTTGGGTCAATGAGTATCGTTGGTTTTCTACCAAAAGTTGCCAAAGACGATCCTGAAGCATCAAAATTTGGAAGATATGGCACAGTAGTGCTTTCAAGCTTGAATTCCCGGCCTGCATACTCTCTGCTCGTTTCGGGCACGTCCTCTTCATTGCCGTAATAAGCTTCTTGATAGATAACATCTGGCAACCCCTCTTTCCACATGGTATCCTCGACATGTTTGAGGCTTGGTGGCCGAGTCTGGTAGATGTTTATTGTAAAATGAGGCATATTGCCTTTGAAACCTTTGAGCTGGAGATCCCCAGGCAGGTCTGAAGTCCGGCTTTTTCCAGTTGTAGATGGAAGAAGGGTCTGTTGAGAGATCGAGCCTGTGGTTGTTGTTGGAGTTTTAGGAGCCAATGGTGATGTTTCCATCTTGTCGAGGGATGTCTGTGAGAGCTTTTGCGAGGTAGCGCTTCTCTGACTAAGACGCAGGACTGTATTGGGATCGTTAGGGTTTTTGACCGCGGGGAAAGAAAGCGTGGACCGTTGTGATGAGACTGGTGGAGCAGCGTTTTCATCTACATGTCCTTGAAACCCAGATGCCTGATCGTTAGTCCATTGAATCTTCGTAGTAGCACTGCCACCTCGCATAAGATGTTCTTCAAACTTCGACGGTTCTGCAGCTCGAAGCAGCTCCTCAGCATCGATAGTGAAGTTTGGATCATCTTCGGATCCAGAGAAAGTCATTTCCGGTAACAAGCCCTCTTCATCAACAATTTGCTTACGCCTTTTCCTCGACTTGAAGTCTGGTTCCCTGGAAAATCGTGCCCGTTTCGATCTATGCGCAGACGTGGCTATAGGTTGGACGTATTCTTGTGGGATATGAAAAGCATCCTCTGCGAAATGGATGGAATCATGAGCAGGACGAATACCATAATCCGCATACTCCGGCGAGCTAATTGGGGTTGTAACTTCTCCATCTCGACCATTCCCCTTGGAACTTCCTTCGGATTTAATAGAAGCAATGGCAGCGAGTGCATTTGAAGGTTGACTTTCTTCCGAGCTTCGATCGAGGGCATTGGTGATGTCTTGAACGCATGATACGCCGACAACACCCCGACTATCTGTTTTGCCGACATGTCCTCCAACCCCTATCTCGGGTTCCACGCCGTCATGCTGTGCAATAATCAACTTTCCTGGATAGAGATCTTCCACGCTTTCCAGGGCGGTCCCAACAGTGGCTTCAAGTGATATCGGTTTGACATACGTCTCGAACTTGAGCTCACGTTTATCACTTTGTTCAAACTCTGCCTTGGCGATCTGGGATATCTTGTCGCGAAACTCTTCCTCATGAATCCAACCACCATCAGAAGTATTCCTAGGATCGGCAGACATTGATATCAGAACCTCTGCAGGAAAGGGGGTGCTATTGGGATCTTTCAATCCCATTATAGTTTTCCTTCGGCGAGTTTCGTCCTTCCACAAGCCTGACATACTTTGTACTAGTTTGGCTTCAATAGGAATAGGATTGACACGTTCAATGAAATCATGGTGAATGTATCGAGGCTCAACACTTCTGCGATTTGTGATGTCTTTGACGTGAACATCCACCTCCAGCGCGCAATGACTCTGTTTGGGAAGCGTCATCTCATCTGAGATATCTTCCGGGGAAATCGATCTGTCGTGCCATTGATGCATGATACTGGTCAAATCAAAATAGTTTGGTACAGGTCCCCGAAACTTGACCCTGGCACATTCGATGTAGCCACATCCGTAGAGATTGTAGTCGCACATCCACTGGGCTAGATACTGCATATGGCTTTCGTATGGTTGAAGTACTCGTTTCATCACAGCACCTTCCCGCAGAAGGTCGGCCAATCTAGTCATGTGCAGCGGGTTGAGCAGATAGATTTTGAGATAAAATCTGTAGCCAACATGATAGCCGTAGAACGGGACGCCCTTGACAAGTGATATATGTGCAACATAACGGTGTTTGCCCTCATATAGGTTCTTGCGATAGCTGACTGCAAGCGCATGGTCTATTGACAGGTGGAGGGTTTGTATTGCTGCCTCAACATCTTGTGGAACCAGGCTGCCACTGTACTCGATGTATGTGTATTGAAGAGCTCCATGGACGTGCATCAGCACTTTCTGGCCGGTCTCGGTTGCGCCAAACACACGAATGACGGAGATGCGTGGTCTTTCTTTGACATTGTCACGTGTGCTTCCTAGAGGAAGCGGAGGATCGAACTCGTCAACAGGACTGGCCTGATAGTAATCAAGGCAATTGAGGCGAACTCGAAAGGGATCCATAGGGATCATTGGAGGATCGGGACAGACGCGTCTTCATGGCAGTAAAGTTGGCGTCGCTTCATCTTAGGATGAGCTCTGCTTCGGTTGACGGTAGACTAGATATAGTAGATACGTAACGCGATACTGATTCTAGAAATATGTTCTCTCCAAAAGCCATCTCTGCAGGGCCATCGGGTAGCATAGTATCGTTGTTGTTGTCGACGGGTTGTATCGAAGGGACGGCCCTCACGAGGCTGAGAAATCGTGCATGTGACGTGACGCAAGGCTGCCTCGGCCACTATGTACACCTCCAACTCCCGTCCTCCATCCAGACTGCCGGCCGAATTTCTTTCCCCGCCAGCACTCACTTTATTTGCCTCCCTTGCATGGTCCTCCAACCGCATAAACTCTCACTCAGCCTCATTGTCGACATTACAACGCACACTCGCCCCTCCTCTCCTCGTCTCTAGCTCACACTCACACTCACACTCACACTCACACTCACACTCACTCTCACTCTCACTCTCACTCTCACTCTCACTCACCCGCACCCGCACCCGCAACCGCCACAATGTCATCCAAAAACAAACCTCCAGGACCAGACCAATCGCGCAACGAATACATCCCGTCCTTCATCTCCAAACGACCGTTCTGGGCCGAAACAACCAGCGACGCCGACTACCTCGAACATCAACGTCTGCAGACCGAATCAAAGGACACCCTCGACAAGGCAAGATGGTACGACCGCGGCAAGAAACTCGGTCCCGCGGCGACCAAGTTCCGAAAGGGCGCCTGCGAGAACTGCGGTGCCATGACCCACAAGACGAAGGAGTGCCTGAGTCGGCCGCGCAAGCTGGGAGCGAAATACACGGGGAAGGACATCCAGGCGGATGAGATCGTCGAAGACGTGAAACTGGGCTGGGACGCCAAACGGGATCGCTGGAACGGCTACGACAATCGGGAATACGGCGCGGTGGTCCAGGAATACGAAGAACTCGAGGCGCTGAAGCGCGCTGCTGCGGGAGCGGCGTCGAAAGCAAAAGACGGCACCAACACGAGCGGCGATGCCACACCCAGTGGAGACTCCGACGCCCGGTACGGCGAGGAGACAGACATGGGACGGTCGCAACCGACCTCGACCAGACAACTCCGCCTGCGAGAAGACACAGCCAAGTATCTGATCAACCTCGACCTCGAAAGCGCCAGGTATGACCCGAAGACGCGATCCATGGACACATCCACACAAGACCTCTCCAAGGACGGCAGCGGGGCCTCTGCGGCAGAAGAGAACTTCATCCGGCCGTCCACCGACGAAAGCTCGGCCTTCGTGCGCGCACAGCAATACGCGTGGGAAACGCAGGAGACATCCAACCCGACGACCAAGAAACTGCACCTGCAAGCCAACCCGACCGAAGGCGAGATCCTGCACAAAAAGCTGACGCAGGAGGCGGCGGAGAAGAAGGCCGCGGCGCGGAAAGCGCTGCTGGACAGATACGGCGGGAGCGAGCACCTACAGGAAAACAAGCTCGCCAAGTCCAGCGCGGCGCTGCTCTCTTCGTCGGAGCGCTACGTCGAGTACGACTCACATGGCCACATCAAGGGCCAAGCCGCGGCGAAGGCGCGCTCCAAGTACACGGAGGACGTGCTGACCAACAACCACACGAGCGTGTGGGGCAGCTGGTGGCGCAACTTCGCGTGGGGATACGCCTGCTGCCACAGCACGGTCAAGAACAGCTACTGCACGGGCGACGCGGGCAAGAAGGCCTTCGAGGCCGCCGAGGGTCTGAGGTGCGGCCAGGCGCTCTTGGAAAATGCCGCCGCCGAACAGCAACAGGACGGTCGGGCGGAAACAGAAGGAGACAACGACGACGACGACGAGCCCACTCGCGACGACCTACATGGCGAAGAGGCCCCCGCGCACCGCAAAGAGACCACGACAACCGCGACAGCCAAAAAACGCACGCTCCGAGAAATCCAATCGGGCATCTCAGAGGAAGAGCTGGAGTCGTACAAGCGCAACCGCGTGGCCGCGGACGATCCCATGGCGAAGATGCTGGGGCGGGACGAATTGGTGTAATGAACAGGATCATGATCACTCGTATCGCATCGCATGCATGCTCACTCTGGTGCTTTCGTGTTCATTGGGCAGGGGATCGGGGCAAAAAGCTACCTCATGTACTCGGGATTGGGGCAGGGAACTTCTGTAGCATAGGCTTGAGATTGGGTGAGAGGGAAGGGGGTTGTTTCTGCTTTCTTGTCGTAGCGTTCATAGCATAGCGGCTTGTGTTTACAGTAAAGTAACTCTTTGCGAAGTTGAAGCAAATCATTCGATGTACAAACTACATTGACATACTCCTATTGCTGGAAATAACAGTTCCAATATGCTTTGCTCGTTTGAATATCAGTGCTGGCTGCTAGTCGGCTGCTGTCTATGTACAAGTTGACCGCCTGATTCTGGACATTTTGAAGTAACATACACGCCGAGCTTCGGAACACAGGTATCCAATTAAATTTACTATTACTAAACTTTGGCTACGTTGTACCTGTGCTATTGAAGCTAAGTCATACCACATCCTGCTCAATACCGATAAAGTGTTCGCTCAGAGAGGATGCTTCCGCCTCCCACATGACGGCGATCACTAGGATGAGGGTCAGGATCATAATCGCAGCCACAACAACAAAATATGAAGAAACTCCGGCAGCAGTAACTCATACAGTGGCATATCCTCCACCAGTTTATTCTCCTCCCCTTTGACTTTTCCGCTCTTGTGGGTGACGTGTCCGGCTCCCTGTCTGCTTCAGCGACGCTCGGCTGCCCGGAGCCCTGATCAACGCTGCTGCGAGGAGGTCCACGCTCTATCGTCGTAGGCGGAGCGTGTATCGAACCATCATCAGACTGTCTCATAGCTTCTGTTCCTCTTCTTTCCTGGTCAGGCGCTGTTACCGATTGGAGTTCGAGTGCTTCTCTTTCTAGCCTTTGATGGGCTTTGTCTATAGCTCTGACTTGTTCCTCGATTTCACTCTCACCTGCGCTTTGTCCTCTTCTGATCAGGGGATGTGATTCTAAAGTTCTGCTCCCAACTCCGTGCCCGCTGCCTCTCGAATAAAATCTTCCCCTCATAAAGGTGCCATCTTCAGCCTGGGCGAGCGATCCAGGCGTCGTGGAGATATGGATTCCGCGAGGCAGAGAGGCTCTAGGGTTCGCGCAAGGAGTCGATGGTACACTTACAACCCTGGACATTCCAATCATGGCTAATGTACGCTTGAAAAGTTCGCTGGATGAAGGAGCCGGCGCTATCTCAGGTGACAGTGGAGGTGACGTCTCTGGAGGCGATGCCATTGAGCTCGTAGCATGCGCTTGATCACTATCTGCTTCAGTCAATTGTCTCCAGATACGTGACCAGAATGACCTGGGTTGAGGAGGGGTCAATCTGAATGTTTGTGCTTCCCGAGAGCCGAAAGATGGTAGACCAGGGGGTGTTGGGGCTCGATATGGCGGTGTTTTATGTGGCTGAAGAGGGTACTGAGGGAGTTCAGTACAATCGACTGCCCCATCGGAATTTGATGACGAGTGAGGTTCGGCAGTTCGGAAGAGGGTATGTCTGAGCAGGGTATCTAGATCATTCAGCGAAAAAGAACGATCTTGGTACAGGGTAGTAGTTGTTGAGACACTCCTGCTCATTTTTGGGCGAAGACTAGGATAAAGGGAATTGATTGATGGCTTGGAATGAACGACAGTGGGACATTTCTTGGGGCTGGGACGTAGTCGAGGTGCAGACTGGGACGGTCGAAGAGATTGAATGCTGTTCTGCTCGACAATCGTACTCAGCTGGGGGGCTGGCCATTGACTATGGGGTGTTCGAGGTGAGAGAGTGGCAGACAGCAGCTTTTGCGAACTCGGCACAATCTGTGAGGTTGCTGTGTTCCAGTTCCTAGAGTGCTCCGAGAGACTTTCTTGCGAAAGCACTGGGTCTGCATTGTATATTGAATCCGTATACTTTTCTGACTCGAGACTCTCATCAGAACTCAACCATTCATCTCTTAACGATTGAAAAGATCTTGTCTTCCGAATGGTCCTTTCGGAAACAACTGAATAGGTTTCAGGCAGAGAATCACCTTCCATGATGGATAAATGTCATTTGTCTATGGCGATTAGTTGATGCGACGGAAAGAGAATGTTCTGATGATCGTAGTCTGCGTCTGAATGAGTATCCAACTAGGAAGACTGGTATTAAAGAGGTCGAGAAAGAATGTAGACTGTAGGCTGGTGTGATTGAGGGAGATCCTGTTTTGGTTGAAAAAACACTGGCTCAAGTTAGGCTCACATCCTTGAGATGGAAAGAGCAGCACGGGCTTGGAAGAAAGAAAGAAAATGTTGAAGAGAAGAAGGTGCAATGGACATGACCTTCGACTCCAACGGGGGATATGCATTATCATTGACCTTCCAGTCAAGATGTTCCTATATCCACATGATAAACCGGGTAACCATATGAGTGCCATATCCTTTGTTCCGTCTACCTTTCCTGCAGCACGGAATGTCCAATAAATGTGCTCCTAAAAAATGATGTATCCTTTTCCTTTGTCAGAGTTCCATGAATGATGGTGGTGATACAAATCTCGAACTCGCTATGCAATACAGATTAGCATTATCAACGGCATCCTGGAGCATTCTCGACCATAGTGGCCTCACTCCATGATCTCGTAGGTCGTTAAATGAGTCGTAAGAGTCGTGGCGTCTCAGCGCGTTTCTATTCCACCGTTTTGGACTGCTGGTTTGTCCGTCCGCGAACTACTTTGCTGCAGGTCCCGTTTTAGGCCCTTGATGATTCCTTCTAGCCTTCGTCGTTCCTCTTGTTCCGCCTAGAAAATCAGTTAGACCAAACTTCAATGATGCTCTCGGAATCACCACTCACCCGGATAGTCTTGATATTCTCCGCACGAGTCTCACGCATCATCTTTTTGAACTCATTCTTCAAGACCATGGTCGACATGGTTTCTGTAGAGCCCGCTTTGACACCAAGCCATTTCAATTTCTCTTCATTCAGCTGCATCTCAAGGGTTTCGCATCGCTGTTGAAGGGTATCGACGTTTTCTTCCAGGTGTTCGCGTTCCTTCTCGTCGTCAATGCTCTGCTTTGTCATGACTTCATATTCTTCAATCGTGTCCTTCAGTTCTTGTTGCAAGGCGTTGACTTTGTTTTGCAATTCTGCACTACCGGCGCCCTTGGTTTGGTGTTGCGTTGTCAAAAACTCCAGTTGGTTTTCCAGATCTGCGTTGCGAGCGTTAAGACCATCGATTTCTTTCTGTACAGCTGGATTCATGGAGACATCCGCTGCCCGTTCCGCACGCGAACCGTATGCACCATCCAATTCTGCCTTGACCACAGTCAAGTCTGTTTGTGCTCTTGCGACTTCAGACTCAAGCACCTTAATCTCATCCCTTGCCCTTTTCAACTCTGCCTCGCGTTCTTGTGAGTTCGACTCGGAGCCGGCACGGAATTGATTGAATTCTGCCAATAATGCGGAGAACTCGTCCTGTTTCGTCTTCATGTTCAACTGATGCCGATCTTCCATTTCTTTACGCGCTGAACGCTCTGTTTCGACAGCTTTGCCATCATTGACCCCTCGCTGTTGTTCAAAGAGAACATTTTCCTGCTTGACCTTGTCTAATTGTTCCATCAGGAGATTGATTTGGTCATGAGTTTGCTGGGACTCTTCTTCGTGAACTGCATGTAGTTTCTTCGATTGCTCCAACTGTTCTGTAAGTTCATGGATGTGAGCGTCTCGCTGGGCATCAGATTTGCTGTTCAGCTCACGCTGCTGCTGAATTTGCCTGGTCAAAATGTCCTTTTGCTCAACAAGCGTTTCCACTCTGGAATTCAAGCGCTCAAGGACAACAGACGAAAATGCCAATTGAGACTGCAGGTCCTTCCCACGCGGCTCGTCTTGAGGGAGCAAGGGACTGTGACTAACAGAATTTGTCCTCTGAAGCATATCCTGCAACCGAATGTTGACATCCTCAACCTGGTCCTCCGAATCGAAGAGAGATTTTTCGACTGCAGCAGTTGCACGAGCTTGAGCCGCTTGCATCGCGTCCAAGCCTTGTGACAAGTAGCCTAGATAGGCCTGGATTTGGGCGCCCACACGTCCTTGGACATGTTCATCGGTCGGTTGGGGAGGCGGGTCGAAATGTTCATGTGGACCAGCTTGGGTGATCATGGTATGCAGCCTAGAGTTGAGCTCCTGCAACCGATTGGCAAAGTCGTCAATGGGTTGAGCTTCCCGACTAGCTGGCCTCCCTTTACTCAAAGGACCAGTGGCGGGTCCAAAATCGGTCACATAGTCAGGAACTTGATACAGACTTCGCTCATCAAAATCATCAATGGCATCTGCCATACTGGAACCGCGACCTGTTGGCTGGCTGGTCATGCTTTCGGGGCTCCTCGGTAGTTCTGTCCGCCTGATGTTCTTCTTCAGGCCCTTGTGTGTCATTTGTAATATGCCAGCGGTGTGCTCGAGGACACGCCGCTCGGCGTTTTCGTATTGTTTTTCCAACTGTTTCAATTCAAGAGCAAGTTCTTCGACTTTTTTGTTGCTCGCAGTGAACTCATCATCGGCACGAGCGACTGGCTCGTTGGGTGAGCCTCTCGCGCCCAAAAAGCTTTTGCGCTTTTTGGTGGGGGAGTTGGGGCTGTCGCCTTTCTCTCGAGTAGAATAGAGGCGATTGAGAGATTTAGCAGCATCGCGTAATTTGGTCTCCAGACCTAGCTTTCTCTTTGTGGTGTCAATCTTGCCTCTCAAGTATATCCGCTCCCTTTTCAGCTGTTCCACTTCGTCAAATGACAGTACTTCGAATTCCCTGCTGTCACTAATGGCAGTCTCGGTCAATAGATGCATGGCTACCGGATCATTTATATTGAGGAGAGTTGAATTGCGAGGGGCTTTCTGAGGAGGGAAACTCGGCTGTCTGTGGTCAGTTCAAGTTCCAATGCTAGCAGTGCAATTCAATTGGCTCACGGGTGCAAAACGAGGTGTCTGCTCTTCAAAGGGCCCACGAAGACCTCCCGACATGAAAGGCTGAGGTTGGCCGACGGCGGAAGAGTCCTCCACGGGCCCAGGACCGCCTGCACTGTATACAGAGCTCGGCACATAACGACTGCGGTTGTCATCGACACTTTCGGCAGACTGCCTAAGCCCAAACTGAAATCTCTGCATTCTGTTCTCCTCCTCGTCGTCAACGGCTGCAGTTAGCCTGGATGGTATCCAAGTCGTCCCAGCTTCCAAGGATCAACTCCTAAGGGTAATAATTGACGGATGATAATCGAATAGATACTCCCAGCCCGCTCATGATGTGGTAATTCGGAGTTTCGTGTGATTTAGAACGGCATCGTTGCTGGTGAGGTTGAGGATAGTCGAGGGACGAGGACGAACAAGGAGGAAGGGCGGTTGCAATAATACGTAAAGGTACGAGTACGTCAAGAATCTCGTCAACAGATCTCTGACCGACACGAACTTTTTAGGTGTAGACTAACAGATTAGTTACGTTAGCTATCAGGTCATTTCGGCGAGGAAAGGGGGGCAGGGGGCTGGTGCTCACAGCTGGAAATGAGCTGAAGGCGCGTTGCTAGAAGAGCGCTAGGCGGGAGGGCATTTGGCTAGGAGGCTCTGGGAGAGAACAGCACCGTCGACGACAAGACACTAGGCGTACAGCCAGGGAAAGAGGATCGCGACCGACGGGGATGTGGACGCCCATGAGGAGACGACGAGGATGGGGGCGCTGCAATTTCAACCAGTCCCGGCTCATGGTCAAGCGCGGCTTGAGGATCCAGGCTTAGCGAAGGAGACAAGGGGAGCCACAAATTCCCAAAGGGGTTCAATCAATTATTCACTATTATTTCGGAGCAAGCATGGATACCGCTGGACATGGACAGTGGAATGTGGCACAGTCCACGACAATCAGATCCATTAATTGTTATATTACTATTATGTTTGGTGTTATTCCGTGCTCCGTACTCTTCCGTGTTGACGTGGGACCAAAATGGGTACAGACGCTCGGGCGAGGTACGGGATTGCGCAGAACTCGAGCTATACCAGCATTAAGCCAGAGTAATAAAATAACTTTACTCCGTAGCGATGTACGGAGTATATGCCTACTATAATGTGATGCTCATGAAGGCATTCTGGGTACGAGGAACTCCGTGCAAAGCGCTGGTACTCAATGAGACAACATGTCAGCAGGATGAGAGACGACATGGCGTTGGTAGCTCGTCAAGGATGGCTGTAGGACCTATATTCAACGCAAGGAGATCCTTCGAGGGCCATGATCAATTATAGAATATTTATCTTCCTCATACGCACGCACTATAGATCATCCATGTGTTGCCAAATAAGAAAGGTTCACTTGCAATCTGGGTAGAGCCAGGATTCGGCCTGCTTCTGGTGAGCTGCTCCAGGACCGCAATCGTTTACAAATTGGGGGCCCTCAGGCCACTCGGGCCATCTCCGGGGGATGCACGCCTAGGGGAATAGGCAGATTCGGGCGGCAAGGCCCCTGAAGGTAAATGGCATAGGCACCTAAAAAGATTGGCATGAGGCACCCACCTTGTCAATCGAGGTGCCTAAAGGGAAATTTCTTAGGGCGTGAGAAGAGGATAAGGGCGCCCTTCGCCCCTCAATATTTATACATACCCAGGATACCAAGGCATGAAGTCTTACTCAGCTTCAGGGAGAGCTGGAGTCTAGAAGGATGTACAAAGCGGTCTCTGGGCCAAGGGCAGGGAGGGAGGACTATTTGCACTCCTCAACTTACCGACAAGCGAGCAAGCAAATGAAGAGGGAGTCTAATGCAAATCAAGCCTTTGTTAGTATAGGACGGTTAGAATTAGTTCCAACTTCTCAGTACGATTATGCGAAACACTAAACCCATCGAGAAACAACGCCGGCTGTCAAGCAATGTCAACTCAAAACTTGAAAGTGGCTCTGGGACTCCATTGCCCATCCACTGTCCATCCACTGTCCATCCACACCGCAAGCGGGCTTTGCATCATACTTGTACCTTCGAGGCGATCTGTATCATGCAAGACATGAACGCCCCATAGGGTGGTATCGCGCATTCTTATCAAGACCACCTCGGCGTGTTCGCCTATTCCAGACGACGATGATATTCCCCCTCCGACTCAAAAACACTCTGGAGATCCCAAGGACTGGATTCTCTCTCTCTCTCCATCAATCCCCTTTTTCTGGGTTGGGCTCGCGACACCTCGACAGTAGCGAGAGAGGTCGCGTGACATCGACCAACACTCCCACAGCATTCATTCCAACGACAGTCGACCTCGCCCTTTCAAACCTCAAACCTCTTCTCCCATAGAAACGAAACCATGGGCAACCCACTCAAAGCCGCCGTCGACCATGCTCGAATACAATCTGGCGCCTCTCTCGAGTCGTCGCAAGCCTCGGTTGCCGATGACACCAATTTAATCCGTCCAACACGCACGCTTTCACGTATCTCCACCAGCGATAATGTCGTATACAAAGTGTACAAGCGACGCTTTTTTGGGCTGGCCCAGCTCGTCCTGTTAAACATCGTTGTCTCCTGGGGATGGATCTCCTTCGCTCCAGTGTCCGACACCGCCTCCCAGTACTTTAAGACCTCCGAGTCTAACATCAACTGGGTCTCGACCGCATTTATGTTCGCTTTCGTGCCAGCCTCTGCCGTCAGTTCTTATACTTTGCATCGATATGGGTGTAAGGCCCCCATCACCGTCGCAGCGACCCTTCTGCTCGTCGGTAGCTGGGCCAAATACGGAGCCACCCGTGCCAACAGCTTCCCTGGCGTCATGGTCGGTCAGCTCCTTCTCGGCTTCGCCCAACCCTTCGTCCTGGCATCGCCCACCTCATACAGCAATATATGGTTCAGTCCCCAAGGACGAACTGCCGCAACCGCCGTGGCTTCACTGGCCAACCCATTTGGTGCCGCTCTGGGCCAGTTGATATCACCGTTCTGGGCAGACAAACCCTCAGACATCCCCAACCTGGTCCTATACGTCTCCATCATCTCATCCATCGCATGTGTTCCCGCATTCTTCATACCAGCACGTCCGCCGACCCCTCCATCCGCCGGCTCGCTGCCCAACGAGAACGAACAGGAACACGCCCAAGCCCAAGCCCACGGCCTCAGCCACATGCGTAAGGAACTCAACGTACTCCTCCGCTCTCCAGAATTCTTCATCATTTTCACCTCGTATTCCATCTACGTCGGCGCCTTCAACGCCTTCAGCAGCCTGATCAACCAGATCCTCGAACCCTACGGCTTCAGCGAGGACAACGCTGGAATCGCCGGGGCAGTCTTGATCGTCGTCGGCCTCGTCTTCGCAGCCATCTCAGCGCCCATCATAGACAAGTACAAATTCTACCTCGCCTATATCAAATCAGCGGTGCCCGTCATCGGTATCGGCTACCTGATTCTCATCTGGGCACCCGGCACCCGCTCACTGGCCTACGTCTTCGTAGTGTGCGCATTGCTGGGCGCGTCAAGCTTCGGACTGGTGCCGGTCGTGCTCGAGTTCCTAGTCGAGATCCACTACCCGCTCGGCCCCGAACTGGCGAGTACCCTGTGCTGGTGCGGCGGACAGCTTCTGGGAGGCATCTTCATCGTGATCATGGACGCTCTCAAGGCGGGCGACTCTGCCGACCCTCCTCAAAACATGTTTCGATCATTAATCTTCCAAGCTGTGTTCGCACTGGCCGCCGTCCCTGGTGTTCTAGTACTAGGCCTGTTCGGCCGCCGCGCCAACGTCAGGCGCCGCAGATGGGAAGCTGATCAGATCAGCGACGGCGGTGTCAGTCAGATCGTCGAGACTGTCGAAGAGCACGAGCAGGATGTCTCTGTGAACGTCGGACCCTCGCGGAGGTCATGACATAACCTCCCCCCCCCCCCATCTGAGAATTAATCCGCAAGGCGCCGGCTGGTGTTATGACTTCTTGAGTTAGTTTTTCGTCTTTTTTGGCAGAACCTAGATGCCGGTCGTCACAGGTGAAAGAAATGTGAATATGTGTGCACTATGAAAGCATGAATTGTGAACGAACGAGCGCGAGCGAGAGGGCAAGTTGATCTGATTTGATTTTATGAAAACCCCGCATTCGTAGGGCATGAATCCGGACAAGGCTGGAGTCTTGAGGGGTTGAAGATGCATGTGGACCGACTCCCAGACAACCCAACGACAAGGCTGGCATGGAGTGTATATCCAACATCAGGAGGAGGGAAAGGGCAAGGGAAGGAACAGGGTGGGGTTTTTTGTTTCGTTTCATATCAATGCCTATTTAGCGCCCCGTCGCACACAACAGGCGCATCATACGCATGAGCATGAGGATTCGTCGGAAGAATGAGAAACGAGAAGGTCGAGAGGAAGCGTGCTGTGCTGTGTGGGAAGGGCCCCAGCACATGATTATGTATGTAC
>Ga0105239_10000650_pt1 | contig 49427 bp, 41 predicted proteins | sample KBSC44metaG_FD_92761 | JGI IMG/M metagenome (GOLD analysis project Ga0105239, IMG submission 92761) | Corn rhizosphere microbial communities from Kellogg Biological Station, Michigan, USA - KBS C4-4 metaG | ecosystem: Host-associated > Plants > Roots > Rhizosphere > Soil | place: Michigan, USA...
AAACCATGGTGACTATAACGGCTGCAAAACTTATAACGTTGGCCATCCATCCCGGCAACACCGACAGCAGCACACAATACAACACACCTGCCAGTAGCGTGATCAATAAATTACCGCGTGCAATGCTGTAAAAGAAAAGGAAAGTAAAACACATTACCATGGCGGGCCCCATGTCGCCCATCAGCAGATAGAGCACAAGAATAAGTCCTACGCCTGCGAGCACGCCAATGCTTACCTGAAAGCGCCATCTGATATCTGACAAATTGCGGATGTTTTCTTCATTGGCAGCAAAGAAACCTGCGAGGAAAAGTAACAAGAGGTATTTGGTTATTTCACTAGGCTGGAAAGTAAAACCGCCTAATTGCAGGTTTACTTTTACACCACTGCCTTCAGGACCTGTGCCTGCAACCAGCGTTAGCAGCGCCATGGCTACAGCGAGTGCGAGCCATGTCCATCCACGGAGGCCATATACATTTTTCTTTCTGAAATTAAATAAAGCATCGAACCACCAGCGGGTATATATTTTACGAACATCCACCAGGGCAAATATGGTGAAACCTATTAAGCCAACGATCACTCCCTGCAATGCCTGAAAGGCATGCATGGTATCTACGAGCGGATGTTGAATGCACAGCAGCAACAGCACCGAAATACCACAGAGCAATAACAGGATAGGCAACAGGAATATATCGGGTTGTTTTTTCCGCAGCCATAAAATAATATGAACGATGAAGAACGCAAGTATGCAGCCACCGGCTATTATCCAGTAGCTCATGGTATACTCCTGCGGCGTTCTTACCATGAGCACGCCATCTTCTTTTAACTGCGAATAGGCAATGGGTCCGATCAATCTTATTTTGTGGGGCTTGCCGGAGAAAGTGTAGGATTTATTTTTTGTTAACCGGGCTGTACCTAGTCTTCCGCCAAATTCATAACCGGGTTTAAGCGGCAATACACTATAGCCGGAGTCCTGATACAAACCGGTAAAATGAAATTCGCCGTTGCTGTTGGTACGTGCATACATTACCTGATCGGACAGAGAATCTTCATCAGCAGCGGCAATATGTTCTTTTAATTGTACAAGCGTGCCTGACATGGGCGCTCCCTGAAAGAGTACACGTCCGCCGATCTCATGCGTGCCCGAAGCCACCTGCACTACATCAGGATAACTGGTTGGATTGTTTAACTCTTTCTGATATAAAACTGAATCCAAACCTAAGCGCTCGCGCGATGCTTCGAGCCTTCCCTGAAAATCGATACCGCCGATTGTTGACTTCCATTGTAAAGGGGCTGTAATGGCAAAAGAATTTTTATTGATAGCGCCGAGGTTATCAGGTACGCCTGATGTTAAAAGCTTTCCGCCAAGAGAGTCTACCAACAGATCGATATCCTGCCTGTCGGAGAAATAATTTCCTTCGGCAATGATCTTACGCAGGGTATCTTTATTGAGAGCAGCTTCGAGCTTAATGGCCCTGCCGGTTTTTAACGCAGTATCAGCACGTTTTAACTGAGGAGAAAGTGTAAAGAATAGTTTAACGAACAGCACGAGCATGAATGCTGCTGCGCCGATAAGCAACACCCAGCCTTCTGTTTTAGGGGCATTATATGTTTTCGAGGAATCTTCCATTTTGCTTTTTTCTTACATGCTACTTAATGAACGCCTTTTACGATGAGCTGGTGAAAGGCAACGGTTTGAGCCCCGTCTACGCGCAGGCCAAAACAACTGCCATAACCGCCTGTGAAAGGCAAAACTTTTTCTACTTTATCATTTATCAAAAAGCAGATTGAATTATTTCTCTTTTCAATGGAAAGGGTATTCATTTCACTGTTGGGGTGAATGTCTGTGGTGCGTGTCCAGTTTACCAAAGGCTGCCAGTCGCCATTGATCATACTGCCGATGGAATAATAACCGCTGGCGGTAATGTAGTATACAAAGTATGAGTCGCTGTCGGTATCGCCGCAATAATTAATACCATACGCTTCGTCTGGTTGATTGCCCCATTGGCTGGCGCTTGCTGAAATGCTGAAATTCTTTTGGATATCCAGGTTAAACTTTACGGTGGCATGATAGGTTAAGCTATCGATAAACCCTGTTATAAGATATTTCCCATTCTCGAATTTAAATTCGCTGTTGGCGTCTTTACCAGTTTCCCAGATGCTATCTGCATCGTCGCTAAAGTCGTCGAAGTACATTCCGTGCTGGAGCTCTACACCGGGGTCGGCTTGATCATCGGTATTAAGGGCCTGACTAACTGTTCCGGGTGTTGTATGCACAACGGGTACTGCGAGTGATTTATTATGCAAAGGGCTTTTTTTATGAACAGCGGTAACGGCGATAGAATCAACGGGTAAAACAGCAGCGGGCTCTGTATCATCGGGCACTTCCATCGCATTACGGTCGTGCGGAAAAACAGCCCACATACCCATCATGAATGCCGTAAACAATACAACGCCTATTAAAGTAAAAGCAACTTCTTTCTTTTTACCTTTTACTGCGGGTGGTAACGATGGCGCTTTAAATATTTTTGTAACGGCCTTTGTTTTTCGGCTGGTGTTTGCTACCGGATGGCGGCTCTGTTCCATTTCCATGGCTGCCTTGCTGAGCATCTGGCGCACCTGCCTGGAATCGGTAATACGATTGGCGGCCTGTTTTGCTAGTAAGCCATGCAGCAACTGCACCAATGTGGGTGGCAGAAAACGGTTGCCGGGCAATTCGGGAACGGGAACGGGACATTCTATTACCCGGTTGATGTGCCACAGCAGATCTTCGTCTTTATATTCAAACGGTACAGAACCCGTTAAACATTCGTAGAGTACAATACCGAGTGAGTAATAATCGGTGGGTGTAGAAACCGCTCTTGATTGATTGAATTGCTCAGGCGAAGCATATTCATAGGTAAGCATGGAGGAACCGGTAACCGTGGTGGTTTGCTCGCGCAGTTTGGCAATGCCAAAGTCAGTAAGTAAAAAATGCATTTCACCATTGTGCAAACGGCGGTACATGATGTTCTCCGGCTTAATATCGCGATGTACTACGCCTTTTTCGTGAATGGCATCGAGCGCTTCGGTCATGTGCGTGGCCAGCTGAATAACGGTATCAACGTCGAGCGCGCCTCTGTCTTTTAATAATCTGCGTAAATCGCCGCCATCTACGAGCTGCATAACGATATAGGGCAGCTCTGCATCGAGGTGTACGTCGATTATTTTTACGATATGATCATGATGAATGGATTTCATGATCTCCGACTCGCGCTGAAAACGGCGCAAGGTATCGGCATCGGTATTGAATGCAAAATGTTTTATGGCAACGAGGTCACCCGATACCAGGTTCCTTGCCTTCAGCACGCGGGCATTGCCCCTGCCGAGTTCACCCAGGATCTCGTATCCCCTGAAATATTCTTTAAAAATTGAGGTTGCCATATATTATTGAATCTCGGTATTGGTCATTTGAACACCGTGATTATTATTACTGTTGCTATCGGGTTTATATTGATAACTAACCGGATATTTTACATTTTCGAAAATCATGTTCTCGAGTTTGATGTAAACCGGAACACTTACTCTGATGCCTGTTTCAAAGCCTTTGAGATGCATGTTCTTAATGATCATGGTATCGCCTTTATGGGCCGATGCCTTATTGATCTCCAGCGCTGTTAAGTGATTGTTCTTTTCTTTTGCAGGGATGAGCAACAATCTTTTACCAACGCTGTCGGCATAATGTTGTATATCCAGAATGTTTTTAGTAGCAGTTAAGCGGAGGGTATCAGGTTGTTCGATGACTGAGGGACCTGATGGCGCGGTATGCTGACCGCTGGAAAGAATGGATGGCTTTTTGTGCAGTGAATCTTCAGGCAATTCTACAGTTTGCGGAACAGCCTTGTTTTTGTTTTCAGAAGGTTGTGTTATATCCTTTTGTGAAAAAAAGAACCAGGAGCTTACTGCGAGCAATAGAACCACGAGTATATTCCACTTTACCCAGTTGTTTGTTTTGTTTGATTTCTTTACCGGCTCCGGTTGCTGAGTGCCATTTTTCTGTTCAACGGCTGCATCCTTTACCGGTTTTTCAACAGGCAATGACAATGCGACAACTGATTCTGTTTCACTTTTTGTTTTAACCGGTTTCTTTACTTTGGTACCGGTGGCGGCCTGTTTAACGCGGTTGTTTTTTAACAACACCACTGTTATGTTATCATGGCCACCCATTTCATTGGCAAGCGCAATGAGGTTGTTTACTTTGATATTTAATGCTACCTGAGTAGCGAGGATGGTGCTTATCTGCTGAACAGTAACCATATCGGTGAGGCCGTCGCTGCAGAGCAGTAAACAGTCGCCGGGTATGAGATCTTCCTTTCCGTATTCTATAAAGTCTTCGTCGTCTATACGATGGAAGGTGGAACCTACTTCGCGCAGGATCTGATTGCGCTGGGGATGGTTCATGGCTTCATGTTCTGAGATCTGTCCGGCATCTTCGCGTAGCCCAACGAATGAATGATCCCTGGTCAATTTTTCCAGCACGTTTTTACGGTATCTATACAAACGGGTATCCCCTACATGCGCAAAATACACAACGCCGGCAGCGGCATCGGCTACTGCGGCGGTGAGCACACAACACATATCGCCATAACGGGGATCTTTTTTACGTTCTTCGGCAATGCGGTTATTGGCAAAGATCACCGCTTCGCGCAACATGGTGAGTGTGTCGCCCTTGGGTGTTTGCATGTACTGGTCAATCGAATCTCTTGCAATAGCAGCCGCCCTGTCGCCTCCTGCATAACCACCTACTCCATCAATCACCACCAGCAAAGCTTTATCAGGCGACCATAGTTGCCTGCAGGTGAAGGTGTCTTCGTTTTCCTTTCTTCGCTTGCCCGGATGCGTATTGCCACTGATCAAAACAGTTTTCATATTATCGTGGCAGGTTTTTAAAATGCCGTATTAATAAAAAGATGACAAATACAAACAGCGCTATGGATGAAATAGTGTGTATCATGGGTTATGAAAGCTGTTTAAACTGAAGCGTTACCATGCCATTCAACAGTACCTGGCTTTTATCTTCCAGATCGAACCAGCGGGGGTTATCGGCTTCGCTTTTTGCGATGACTGTTTCATTTACGCGGGTTTCATTATTGCTGAAGGAAGCTATCTGGAATTTTCCCTGCGATTCGTTCCACCTTATCCGTGCATGGGGGTTTGATACAAAGGCGGATTCAATAAGCAGGTAATTGCTGTAGCCTATGTTCTCGGGCTCTTTTCTGGCAATAACAATCTCCGTGTCTTTCATCAGGTATTCGGCGTCTTTGTTTTTATCAGCCATGAAGTACTCAATGCGGGCGAGACCGCTTTCCATACTACGCGTTGGTTTGAAAGTGGTAGCATTGGTTACTGAAAGCTCAGGATTGAATTTTATAGTAAAGGTGCCGTTCTCAGCAAAATGAATATGGCGCAACACATCGAGGTTGAGGTCCATTTTATCAAAAACATTGGTTGCCTTTGACTTCATGGTTACTTTGGCGGTGTTGTGGCGGTCGGTACCGGCGCCACCTGCGGGCTTTAATCCCGTAAGCATACCAATTACCCGAACGTCTTCTTCAGATATTTTTTCCTGATTAAAATCGGTAGCAGGCGCAAACCTGAAATGCCAGTGAAATGAAACCGGGGAGAGTTCTTCGTAATTCTTTTTATAGGATTTGAGTTTATGATAGAACGTCTTTAAAGCTTCTTTGACAATTACGGGTAAAGAAGGCAGGCGTTCTTCATACACTTCAGGATGAAGAATGATGAGGTAATGCATGTTAAACAGCAGCGTTTTACCAACGGATTCTCTTTTACAGGAATTATCAAAACAATCTGTGAGCTCTTTTAAAATATAATTGTTGGTAACCGGTCCATTGGTTTGACGTTGGTCCCGGGCTTCGGGAAGTATTATTGATTTTAGGGCTGCAAAAAAATCACCTGATTTTTTTTTCATGGGAGTCCCCGTTTTACTGTTTAAGGCGATCATTAATTCAAATTAAAAATAATGGATTTGTGAATGGGTCCATCGTAAAGAAAACATAAAACTGTACATCAATTGGAATACCGTTTGTAGGGAAAACTTCGTTCCAAAGTTTATTTAACAATTTGTGTCAATGGGCTTTAACAGAAGATTAGGAGAGGTGATGCAATAAGTAGGTATTGGGTTTAGTTACAAGCGCTACTTAGTTTCCTGATTCTCGATTTTCATAACCCACCCCTATTGATCTTTCTTTAGGTGTATTACCTTAAGGCCCCTCCCAGGGAGGGGATGCAGCCTCTGCCATGCGCAAATAAAAAAACCCTTCTTAGTGATAAGAAGGGTTGGTTCCTTAACAGTTATTAACAATACTACAGCTGTTTGATGACGATATTACCGGCGACTAATTCAGGAATGAATAAGCGCTTCGTTTTTACGTCGAGGTAAAAATCAGCCGGACCGTTTATTACGGGCCAGTCGAATTTGGTAGCTGTTTTGGTATTGAGATCAATTTTTTCCACAATGCCTGCGGCGTGATCCACGGCTCCCCAGTCAGAAACAACCAGTGTATGATTGTCTAACAGTGCGAGTCCATCAAATGCGCCTGCAATGTCCCCTACCTTTTCATAAACTGGTTTTTGCTCTTTCCAGGTGATGACGCCAATTTCACCGCCTTTCATATCCTGAAAGTCAAAGCTGCAGGTATACAGACGCTTAGTGGCTTTATCATAACAAATACCATTGGCGCCTTTTACGTCAGCAATGGGTGTAACCTGACTGGTTTTGAGATTTACTTCAAACACCTTTCCAACATCAGTAGCCGAAACAAATAAGGTGTTGTCATCCTTTACAGTAAGATCGTTGAGAAAGGAGGCTTTGGTGTCAGCAAGACTTACTTCTGCCACTTTCTTTCCTGAAGCGAGATCAATGCCTACAATGCGGTCGATATCCGCTACATACAATACTCCTTTGATAATGGCAGTTCCCTTGGGAGCATTTAATTTTTCGGTAGTAATAGAGGGAGTGATCATTTTCCCGTCGAGCGACAGCTTACTGATAAAACCATCGCCATCTTTTGCAGCAGGTTCAAGTGCTTTACCAATATTGGTTGCATACAAAAACTTACCGTCTGAGTTTACACTTTCAGGATGAGCTAAACCAATGCCTTCCTGTGCCATGGCGCTAACAGCGAACATAGCACCCGTTAAAAGAGTGAATACGCTTTTCATGTGTTTAATTTTTCACTGCTAAGGTATTGCGGAAACAGGGAGTGCCGATAACGTTAAAAGCTCAAATAATTGCATTTTTAGCTCTGGTGCTATTGGGTGTTGTGCCGTATTTCTGTTTAAAGATCCTGATGAAGTGGGGAACGTTATCAAAGCCGCATTCCATAGCCACTTCCGACACCTGTTTATTAGAATGGTGCAACATCATACGGGCATGTTCGAGCCGCTGGTCGTTGATCCACTTTTTGGGTGAAGACTGATACTGCTGTTGAAAATCGCGTTTGAAAGAAGCAAGGCTGCGACCGGATAATTTTGCGAGCTCTTCGAGTGTAAGAGGCTGAAACAAATGCTTTCTTACTATATAATCGATATCAAGTGGCTGACCAAAAGCAATGCTTTGTAAGAAGTTTAATACCTGTTTTTTGTGCGAGCCTGCGAGTAGCAGCAGCAACAATTCCTGCAGTTTTAATTGTAAAATATTTTCCAGTCCGGCCACTGTTTTACCAAAATAGCCCATGAACTGTGTTTTAAATCCATCGAGCAATTCATTGGAAGGCACAACAAGGTGAGCGGCTGTTTCTGCAGCCTGTGCAGTAGTCAATTGCCAGGTGTGAAGGAATTTCTTTACAAATTCATCATTGAAAAATAACAGCAATGCCTCGTAGTTGAGTCCGTCAGGCACAAATTCAGACATTGCATAGATACCCCGTTTCATCAGTACCAGGTGTCCTGCTTCTGCTATATGGGTTTGGTCTTCAATATGTAACAGCTTGTGACCATTCAACACAAAGATGAGGGTATGCTCTGTTATAAAGCTGGTTCTTTTGCCGGCAGCGGTAGCCTGTTTGTACCGGGCAAATGGTATATCGCCAAATTGCAATACATCAGCTTCTGATAGTGAAAAAGATGAAGGTAAACGTACTAGCATAATGCAAAGTAACGAAGAAAAGGTTTGAATTTATTGTCCCGGTTCGTATTTTCGCTTCTATCCTTATCGACCTGATCCTTATGAAAAAACGAACGTTAAGTATAGCCCTGGTACTCTTTTTTCTTTTTACGAATAGTCATAACAGTGCAGCACAAATAATTTCCACATTAGCAGGAACCGGTATTGGCGGATACAGTGGTAATGGAGGCCCTGCCAACATAGCCAAATTGAACGAACCTACAGGCGTTTGTACTGATAATAAAGGGAATGTTTTCATTGCAGATCAGGAGAACCATGTTATTCGCAAAGTAAACAGCGCAGGGATTATCGGCGTTTTTGCTGGCACCGGAATACCAGGTTATTCGGGTGACGGCGGGCCTGCTACTGCTGCGCAGTTATCTTATCCCTCATGGATTAGTATGGACCCGGCAGGTAATTTGTTTATCCTTGACCAGTATACCGCGGTCATCAGAAAAGTGGATGTTTCGGGAATTATTACAACCATCACCGGTAATAACACTAATGGTTCCAGAGGCGACGGTGGCCCTCTTCAGCAAGCGTCGTTCATTGCGATTACAGGTCTTGCTTCGGATGTGGATGGTAATTTGTATATAGTCGACGCCGGCAATAGTACGATCAGAAAGGTAAATACGGCCGGCATCATTACTACGATTGCAGGCAACGGAACATCAGGCTATTCGGGCGACGGCGGTCCGGCTACAGCCGCCCAATTAAACCAGCCTTTCGGTATAGCATTTGATAATGCCGATAATCTCTATATCTGCGATACCCACAACGAACGAATTCGCAAAGTAAATAGTTCAGGCATTATCAGTACGATTGCGGGGGATGGCATAGGCCGTTACTGGGGCGACAATGGCCCGGCCCTGCAGGCATCGTTTTGGTTCCCTTTGAAAATTGTGGTTGATAATGCAGACAATTTATACATAACTGATTATATTAATCAGGTAGTAAGAGAGATATCAAGCAGCGGAATAGTGACTACCTATGCAGGAAACGGCATTCCGGGGTATAGTGGTGATGGAGGACCTGCCACAGCAGCGCAAATGAACGATCCGGTTGGTATTGCTATTGACAACAATGGCATCCTGTACGTGGCTGAAAGTTATCCTAGTTCTGTAATAAGAAAAATATATACGTGTTCATCTTTTGTTGCGCCTTCCATTTCTATTACCGCATCTGACAATGATATATGTTCTTTTGTACCGGTAACTTTTACAGCTACGACTGTAAACAGCGGCGCCTACCCCATATACACGTGGTATAAAAACGGGGTAGACGTTTTTGTTAACTCAACTACATTTACTGACAAATCTCTTCAAAATAATGACCACATTATATGCACTATGCGATCGGGGCTTGACTGTGTTACCCTTCCCGTAGTTGCAAGTACAGATATTATTATGAAGGTGCGTCCTCTGGTAGAACCAGCCGTTACCATTCATGGAAATGGTATAGGCGCCTGCGTGGGCGCTATAGACACTTTTACAGCAACGCCGGTAAATGGCGGCAACGCACCTACCTATCAATGGATGAAAAACGGAAACATGGTAGGTGACAACAGTAAGATCTATACAGATAAAAATTTGGTAACGGGCGACAAAATACAATGCACGATCACTTCCAATGAAACATGCCTGTGGACACATACCGCTGCCAGCAATGTCATTCCTTTGCAGGTATTTAAAAATCCTGTTGTAACGCTCGATCATAATACCAACCTGTGCGCTGAAGGTCGTGAACTGGATGCAGGTGATTTCAGCAGCTACGTATGGAATGATGGCAGCACCGGGCGTACCCTGTCCGTTTATAGCACCGGTACGTTTTATGTAACCGTTACAGACAATAATGGCTGCAAAGGAAGCGATACAACATCTATCACTGCTATCCTTGCTGATCCTTCGAATTTCCTTCCGTCGGATACAGCGATGTGTTCATATGGTTCGATTGCTATAGCGCCTAAATATCAATACAGCAGTTATCTATGGAACGACAACACCTTAACTGCTTCACAAATAATTAAAAAACCTGGCACTTACTGGCTTGAAGTAACAGATGAAAACGGCTGTAAAGGAAGAGATTCAATTATTGTATCTCTGAAAAAATGTATTGAGGGCTTTTATGTTCCTACTGCATTTACACCGAATAACGATGGTAAGAATGATGTTTTTAAACCATTAATTTTTGGAAACATCATTCATTACCAGTTCAAAGTATATAATCGCTGGGGGCAATTGGTCTTCTCTTCTTCTGACCCTCAAAAGGGATGGGATGGCCAACTTGCAGGGCATCAACAGCCACAGGATACGTTTGTATGGATATGCCAATACCAACTGGAAGGCGAAAGCGCACAGGTAGAAAAAGGAACGGTAGTGCTTATGCGTTAATACTTCGGCACCAAAACATATCTGTATACATCTAAGGAAGGAAAGCCCTTCTGGTGAGTCAGTTGTTCCTTTACATATCCGGCGGCGTTGTAGAAATACCCCATCTCATATTGCTGTGTATTGCCACCCTGCAGTGTTAATTTATACCCGTGCGGATTGTTTTTTGAAACTACATCGCCGGCACCGGGGCCACCGGAATTGATTTTATCGTCATAATTCGTCCATTCTTCTGTGTAATCATTGACGATGTTTGCCAGGTTATGATGCACTGCTTTTACAATGTTACCGTCGGTACTAAGCGTATAAGTTGTAGTATTGGTAACATTTCCGTTTTGCATTTGTGTTTCTGTAATTATTAAACCGCTATAACTAATGGAGTCATCATGCAACAATGTATTGGCGGACAAATTATATGATTTTACTTCGGTAAGGCGGCCATCGCTGTTATACGAAAAAATGGATTTACTACTAAATGAAGGGCTTTCGTAATCGATTGACTTTACCATTTGCTCCCTGCCATCGCTATTATAAAAAAAACTATCAACTGAATTAAGAGCAATGCCCTGGCCGTGCATCGTGCTATAATGAGAAGCTTTGATAAGCCGGTGGACATCATCATACTCATTGGCCTGGAAGAGCCTGTTGTTAAAATATATTTCTTTTACCATGTAGCCTTTTGCATCATCGTGGTCCTTTTTGCAGGCGCTTATTAACAAAGAGAATGCAAGGCAGCATAACAGCCACCTTTTAGGGGGATAATTGTTTTTCATGTTGTTTATGGTTAACGGTATAAAGTTACTCAATATAAACAACACTAACATACGATAAGAGCCCAGGGTGTTATTCAGAAAAAATATAATACCTGCTCAGGGCGAGTCATCCTTCAGCCGGCGAATCCCCCTTATTGCTTATTGGGTTTTATTAAATAAATTTGATAAACGTTCTTTTCATCTATATTTAAATATTAACCAATATGACTGCACCTAATGCCCATCCTGTTGTATTTTTTGAAATCGGCTGTAAGGATCTGACTAAAACAACTTCGTTTTATAATGACATATTCGGATGGTCACCTACCGCTTTGCCTCCTTTGGCTTCTCTTATCAATACCAATTCAACGGAAGGCGTTCAAGGGCAAATAGTTTCATTAGGTCATGAACCCCATAACTACGTACTATTCTACATACAGGTTACTGATATTAGCGATAGTCTGCAAAAAATAGAAAATGCAGGAGGCAAAAAGGTTGTGGGACCAATTACTTTGCCCGGCAATAAACAGTTTGCCTGGTTCAGTGATCCGGAGGGAAATATGATTGGATTGGTTACGGCATAGCCGATTTCGGTGGAACTGGCTGAACAGTATTAAGATCTGTTGAGCCGGGCAGCAGACCTTCTGCAGTGGCTTCAAATTTCACTTTATCATTATGACGACCGGATTGTACAATTACCTGACACCTGCCATTGAATAAGTGGCGTTGCCATGCATCGGCGGCACATTTATCAGGTTCGTGGCTGCTGGGGTCACCGTTGCCCACGCCAATAATTTTCATGTCGCCTTTTATAGAGAAATGAATGAGATTATCGGCATCAGGAACTTCGCGCCCCTGTTTATCAACAACGCTGATGTTGATCACATCGGCATCGGCGCCATCAGCGAGCATAGTGGTTTTAGAGGGTGTTACCACAATTTGATACGGCGCATCGGTCGTTTCTATTTTAGTAGTGATTTTTCTTCCGTCTTTAAAAGCAACTGCTTCGAGTGTACCGGGCTCATAGGGAATATTCCATTCGAGGTGTTTATTGCGGGGCATATCCTTCTTACCTACACTCTTTCCATTGAGAAATAATTCCACGGTGGAAGCATTGCTATTGACCCAAACATTTATAGGCGTGCCTTCTTTTCCTTTCCAGTTCCAGTGAGGAGAAATATGCAATACATCCTTGTTGCTCCACCATGACTGATAGTAATAATAAATGTTCTTGGGAAAACCGCACATATCCATTATACCGAAATGCGAGTTGATATTGGGCCATTGAAAAGGAGTTGGTTCACCACGATAATCGAGACCGGTCCATACAAAACCGCCCATCCACCAGGGCCGGTCGGCAGCAAGTGTCCACCACTGTTCTGCAGTATTGGCCCACCACGGATAAGTGATGTCTTCATCGGGCACATATCCGATTACAGAATCTTTTTTATAGATGCCGCGTGTAGTGACGGTACTTCCCATTTCAGTACCAACAATGGGTTGTGAAGGATGATCTTTATGATAGGCGTCAACACCTTCAATGCGGTAATTAAATCCGCGTACAGGTATTACTTCATTAATGCCTTTGAAAACATTTCCCAAATCGGCAGCGTATGTACTGGCGCGGGTGGGATCGAGCTCTTTTTGTTTTGCAAGCAGTGTTTGGGCTATGCGTTTACCATTGCTGTTGGTTTGTGCAGCGCCTTCTTCATTACCAATAGACCACATGAATACGCTGGCGCGGTTACGGTCGCGCATAATTAACCGTTCGAGCTGATTTATATATTCAGGGCTGCTATTCAATAATCTGTTTTCATCCAATACGAGTAACCCTAAACTATCACAGGCATCGAGTAATTCGGGTGTGGGCGGATTATGACTGGTACGATATGCATTTACGCCCATTTCTTTCAATAGTCTTACGCGATAATATTGCAGGTAATCCGGCAAAGCGCTTCCTACACCTGCATGGTCCTGATGGCAGTTTACGCCTTTTATTTTTGTATACTGTCCGTTTACATATAACCCCGTGGCATCGATCTTAATAGTACGAACACCAATCCTGATGTTTTCGCTGTCGACGGTTGTATTGCCACAGGTAATCACCGGTACAACGCGATACAGATAAGGTGCTTCAGGAGACCACAGCAAAGGATTGTGAACGATCAATTGCTGACGGATGGTTTTGGTTTCTCCGCTTGTGAGTGATATGTTCTGTGGTGTACTGCGAGCCACTACCCTGCCCTCTCTGTCGGTAATGATATTTGTAAGCTTACCATTGGCAGCATCTACATTCCGATTGGTGATGGTTGCTTCGACAGTTATAGTAGTGGCATTGTTTTGTACATTGCTGTAAATAAAGATACTGTTACGGGCAAAATGCAGGTTATTATATTTATTGAGCCATACATGGCGGTAGATACCGGCGCCTTCGTAAAACCATCCTTCGTATTGGGAAGCATCTGCACGAACAACAATAACATTTTCTCTATCGAAACGGAGGTAGTCGGTTATGTCGTAGCTGACGCCGCTGTATCCGCTGGCATTGTTTCCGAGATAAAAACCATTGATCCAGATCTTACTATCTCTGAAGATGCCATCGAACTGTATTTCGAAGCGTTGGCCTGAGTCTGCATGGGATACCGTGAAATGTTTGCGATACCAGCCAATGCTGTTTTGCGGATATAAACCACCCACCGGTTTGTAACCATGCGCCATCACATCTTCATTGGGTGAATTTTCAAACGGCAGTTCAACAGCCCAGTCGTGGGGCAATTGAAGGGTGCGCCAACTGCTGTCATTGAAACGAGGGTCAATGGCAGTTCCTGTGGCCCTTCCTGTTTTGGAGAAAATATTGGCGATGGTGAAATTAAAGTCTTTGGTGGCATCAGCAGCATGACCGAGACTGAACTTCCAGTCGTCGTCAAAATTCTTATGCATTCGCTGTTGAGCCGATAAGGTTGAGATGAAGACGCTGTGCAAAAACAAAACCAACAGATAGTTACAAATCCGGTTCATAAGTTATTTATGCGCTTTTACAGACAGATTTTAATTGGCGAATGCATTCATTGCTGCGGTAGGTTTGCCACTGTTATCGAATGCTCCTAAAGTATATCCCTGCCAGTTATTATAACATTCGGGTTCCCAATATAACACTCCCAGGCCATTATTATGAGGTACCGATTTTACCTTACTGATTAAATCAGTAATAAACGACTGACAGGTGGATGCGTCTGTCCACGGCATACCTACTTCACAGATCATTACCTGCTTATTATACCGAGATACCATATCGTTCATATTGGCTAAGCATTGGGTATTATATGTTTGCCAGTTGGATGATGAAGGATACAATGACATACCGATAATATCCCAGTTGGCGCCATTGCTTTTGAGTCCATCGAACATCCATCTGAATAAATTATTGTCGAACCCGTTTGAAATATGCACGATCACTTTTACGGAATCGTTGATGGCCTTTACTGCCTGATAGCCTGCATTAATCAATGCGGCAAAGTTGGCCATATTGGTAGAAGCCCTTCCATCGGGCCATAGCATACCATCATTGGTTTCGTTGCCAATTTGTACCCATGAGGGAACAACTCCATTTGTCTTTAAAGTATCGAGCACGTGCAGTGTGTAATTGTACACTGTACTTTTTAAGGTAGCAAAATCGTACGCAGCCCAGGCGGCCGGTTTGTTTTGTTTCCCGGGATCGGCCCAGCTGTCGCTGTAATGAAAATCTATCATGAGGCGAAAGCCGAGCTTCTTTGCACGAACGGCTTTTGCTACCACATCTGCATTATTACACCAGCCATCGGTTGGATTTACCCAAACCCTTAAACGGATAGAATTAATACCGAGCGTTTGCATGAGTTGCATGCATTCCATTTGGGTACCGGAAGCATTATAGAATTTATATCCTGATGCTTCCATTTGTGTAAGCCAACTGACATCTGCACCCTTTGCAAAAAAGGAAGTAGATGTGGAATCGGTTGTTGAAGCGGCTTCGTTTTTTTTGCAGCCGAATAAGCTAAGAACTAACAGAAAATACCAGGCACGTTTTGTTTTCATATAGATAATTTATTGCACAGATCTTCTATCACTTTAATGAATATGTATAGTTACCTGCGCCGCCACTTAAATCGAGGGTAACGGTGTAGGTACCAGTTTTGGGAACGATGATATTTCCAGCGCCATAGGCGAGATTACCTTTTGAATCCACGCCAAAATTGGTATTCCAGTTGGGGTCGCCAACGAATTTATAACCTGAGCCGGCAGTCATACTAACATTGCTTGCCGTCCACTGATTGGTAGTGGCATTAAAGGTCATTGGCGTGGCGGTTACGCTCCAACTGTTGAAATCACCTGAAACCACCCATTTGGTAGGCGTATAGGAAATAGTGAGTGCATTTACGTCGGCATTTACTTTACAATATCCGGGACCGCCAAAATATAAGTTACCGGCGCTGCCGGCGCCACTGATGGTAGTAGCACTGGTACCCCATCCATAGTTGGTGCCATTCCAGCTTGTTTGGGTACACAACTTAAATTTATTATCGGTATTGGGGAAATTGATATACCCTTCATATGATCCGTCGCTTTTGGGAGCAGCGAGAATCCATCCTCCCTGATCGATCTGTGTCCAGTTAGGCGTTAAGAAATCACCTGCTACATAGAGCTTTGGAAAGACCAGAATTACCTTATAGGGTGTAACGGTCATGGTGATGGTTGAATACAAAGGATTGACGGTAGAGGCGGTGCCGGTGCTTTGATTCACATCTGCTTTCAATCGTACAACGAGTGTACTGGCAGAACCCAATGGTAATCCCATTTGATTGAGCAGGTGATTAAAATCTGTTCCCAGATATGCCTTTTGCAGACTGTTGGTAGCCACGGTGACTTTTGTGGCATTGGCCCATGCATTGGTACCGCTGGTATCTGACGGTACATCAAATAACAGCGTGTAGGTAACAGCAGCGGAATAACCATAATCGGGCGCATTCCATTTAAAGGTAACAACCTGATTTGAATCGTTGCTGTTGGTCAATACTACCTGTGATGCAGTGGTAGTAAACCCGTTGATACCGGAAGGGCTTGTCAATGTGGTTTGACCTATATCTTTTTTACAGCTATAAAAAAGAACAGTAGGCATGAGCATGAACAATAGTATATAATAGCTTCTTTTCATAAATGTCGTTTTTAATAACCTGAGTTCTGCACCAGATTGGGGTTTGAAGAAAGATCAGTTGTTGGCAGCGGGAAAATGTTGTATTTATCAGCTACACCGGTGCCGGCTTTTATACCGCCCTTCCATGCCCATAAATAAGAACTGCCGGTAAATCTTCCATAACGTATGAGGTCGGTGCGACGCTGGGCTTCGTAGTACAACTCCCGGCCTCTTTCATTTAAAATAAAATCTGTTGTTAACTGATTGGCGGTAATATTACCCGATGTATTTCCATAGGCTCGCGTACGCAACTGATTCATATAACCAAGCGCAGTAGCAGCGTCGCCACCTGTACCGCCACGCAATACAGCTTCTGCATAGATGAGATACATTTCTGCGAGACGGAACAAAGGAAAATCAACATCGGCCCAGTTGCCTGCGGGATCAGCATCGGGAGCGGCACCGCCAGAGCGGGTAACATTTCTGAATTTAAAAGTTGACAACCCATCGGTGGCAGTATACAAGTCGTTCATGTTCACATTCTGGCCCGATGTATAAAACTGCGCGCGATGATCGGTATTGCCGCTATAGTCGCTGAACAGGTTTACGAAATTTTGAGTACAACGCAATCCGCTCCACGAACCGCTGGTACCTGAGATCTTTGCGGGCACACCTGCAGGGCCGTGCACCAGATAGGTGGTGCCTCCCCAGTTTTGCGTATGCGTGGCATCGTAGTTAATGGTGAGGATAAATTCATCGGTATTGAGGTTATTATCCGCGAGCATGAGTTGTGTATAATCGGGGTGCAGGCTATATCCGGCGCTGATGACTTTATTGGCGTAGGTAATAGCATCGGTATATCTTTGCGTACCGGTATAAACCTGTGCATTGAGATACATGCGAGCCAGTAAAGCCCATGCAGCTGCCTGATCAGCCCGGCCATATTCATTGCCTCTTGCTTTTACGAGATCACCATCAATTGCTTTTAATTCTGATTCAACGTAAGCAAACAGGTCTTTGCGCTGGATCTGTTTGGGAATTACGGTACCGATGGCATCGGTTTCTGTAACAAAAGGCGGATTGGCAAACAGGTCCATCAGCAACCAATATTGATAGGCGCGTAAAAATCTTGCTTCGGCGCGATAGTGACGGATGCTGTCAACGGTGGTGGCATCAAACCCTTTACCGCTTACAACGGCATCAGCTGATTGTCTGATGAAATCGTTACATAATGCGATCTGAAAAAAGGAACGATAGTAAACGCCACTGACGATCGGGTTTACGGATGACCAGCTCATTTCGTGCAGGCCCTGAATACCGGCGTCGTTCTGCCACGTCCACGCGGCTTCATCTGTAGTGAGCTCCTGTAAATTCCAGTAGAGGCGCAGGAAGTCGGAGTTGCCTTCATCGGCAATGATCTGTGCCGGGATATCGGGAGAACCGGTGCCTCCCGTATTTCCGGTGAGCGCAAAAGCAGCATAGGCCTTGGCGAGCGCTTCTTTATATCCCAATGGTGTACTATATGCTGTAGCAGCAGTGATATCGTTGGTGGGTGTGCGATCGAGTTTTTTTGTACACGATGTAACGGCGGTTAGGGCTGTCACAGCAATCATTATATAGAAAGAAATCTTTTTCATACGTTTTGTTGTTGGTAGTCAAATCAGATACTAAGATTGATGCCCAGTGAAAAGATGCGCGGACGCGGATAAAAATTATTATCGATGCCCGGATTATTGGGTTGTGGATTGGTAGTAGTGGGCGCACCTGGACCAATTTCAGGATCAAGCCCCGTATATTTTGTTATTACAAATACATTCTGCACAATGGCATTGATGCGCAAATTGGCTTTATTATGATAGATGGAACCTACATTGTAACCAATGGTGAGATTATCCATTCTTAAAAATGAAGCATTCTGAATATAATAATCACTTAGCAGTTCCTGTCCGTTGCCTCCTTTAAATTGTGTGCTGAGGTAATTTGAAGACGCATTATATATAACTGAATTACCGAGGATTTGATTCAATACACCTGTTTGACTATAAGAGTTGTTATAAACATAGTTGCCCAAACTGGCGCGCATTACAGCACCGGCACTCCATTTTCTATAGGTAACATTGGTGCTGAAGCCCATAAATACTTTGGGATCGGCCGATTTGCTTTTATACAGATCATTCTGGTTAATGATACCATCGCCGTTCTTATCAACAAATACACCTTCGATGGGGCTACCATTTTTATTGTATACCTGTTTATATAAATAGAAAGTGTTTTTGGGAGAACCTACAGCATTGATAAAAGCAAACTGTCCGCCTATACCACCTGCAATAGTACCACTGGGAAAACCGAGATAACTGGTATCATGCGGTATTACTGTTAAATTGGTGATCTTGTTTTTATTGTAGGTAACGTTAAAGCCGAGGTCCCATGTAACATCTGTCGTGCGAACAGGCTGTGCATTGATACTAAACTCAACACCCTTGTTTTCCATATCGCCTACATTGGCAATGATGTAAGCAGAGAAGTTGGTGCCCGCTGGTTGTGGTACATTGCTCAGCAGGTCTTTTGTTTTTTTATAATAAAAATCAATGCTACCGGTAATGCGATTGTTCAGGAAACCGAAATCCAATGCGAGGTTTGTGGTAGCCGTTTGTTCCCATTTACGGTTGGCATAAAACCCGCCGGGTCTGAATCCCTGATAAAAGTTACTGCCAAACTGGTAAGCAGCATTTGCGGCGCTGAGTGAATAATAACTGAGGTAATCGTAGTTACCAATTCCATCCTGCTGACCGGTAACGCCATATCCCAAACGAAGTTTGAGATCGCTTAGTACGCGGTTGTCTTTCAAAAATGCTTCCTGATTTATTCTCCACGCCAGTGCTACTGATGGGAATAAACCCCAGCGATTGTTAGGAGAGAAACGGGAAGAACCATCACGGCGTAAGGTGGCGGTCAACAGATACTTCTCCATGAAAGTGTAGTTGGCGCGACCAAAATAAGAGATGAGTGTATGCCGTGGAATATCGTACGGAAAAGCAGGATCTGAATTTGGCAGCTTAACGCCATGTGCGTTGTAATCGGCAAAGTTGTACACTTTGGTCATGTAGTCGTTGTACGAATAACCGGCCATTACATCTACCCTGCTTTTTATGGAAGCAAGGTCTTTTACATAATTGAGATAAAATTCCAGCAGCGTATTCTGCTTTCTTTGTTCGTATTGAGTATTTCTGCCACCTCTTGTATAGTCGGCAGCGGCGCTGTCAGATACATACACGGTACCTGCCCCATATGATGCATCGTAGCCAAGATTCAGGTTGGCATGCAGATCGGGCAGGAAATGAAACTTATAATCGAGTTGCAGGTTACCGATACTTCTTTTGGGAGTGCTTTTGTCGATACGCTGGTTTAGCAAACCAACAGGATTTTTTCCTGCCAGATTTACCAGCGTGCCTGTATTATCTACCCACTCAAAATAGCCACCATAACGGTTGCTCTTTACATATATGGGTTGTGTGGGGTCGAAGCTGATAGCTCCACCAATGGCGGCCTGGTTACCAAAGCGCTGATTGATCATGCTGCCTTTGAGGTTGAGATCGACCTTGAGGTGATTATCAAATAACACGGGGTTAAGAGCAAAACCTGCTGAGGCTTTTTGAAGATTGTCAGTTTTTAAAACACCATCCAAATACTGATAGCCGAGCGAAAGCCGGTATGGGAGCTTTTTAATGCCTCCGCTTACACTTATATTATTATCGGTACCAGAAGCAGTGCGGTAAATTTCATTCTGCCAGTCGGTATTGGCAGAACCGAGCATAGCTTTTTGAGCGGCTGTTCCGTTGGCATTTACTATATCGCGGATCTGATCGCCGGATAATACGGACACCTTTTTAGTGATGGCCGAGATGGAATTAACAGTGTTGAAGTTTACTCTCAATGCACCGCCGCTGCCTTTTTTAGTGGTAATGATAATAACGCCGTTAGAGGCCCTTGTTCCATAGATGGCAGTGGCCGAAGCGTCTTTGAGCACAGTAAACGATTCAATATCGTTGGGATTTATAAAACTTAAATTGCCACCGGCTCCTGAAATAGGATCATTATCCAGGGGAACGCCATCGATAACAATCAGCGGATCGTTGCTGGCATTTAGTGAAGAGCCGCCCCGGATACGGATAGTGCTCCCTACGCCGGGTTGACCGCTGTTGGAAATGATGGAAACGCCGGGCACTTTACCGGCAATGAGCTGTTCAGGTGACGTGATGGCCCCTTTTTGAAAGTCTTTGGCAGTAATTGTTGCCACGGAGCCGGTTAAGTCTTTTTTTCGCTGGGCGCCATAACCGATGACAATTACTTCGTTGAGTGAAGTATTGGCAGCGGTAAGAGAAACATTTACTACGCCGGCATTGGCGGGCAACTCTTTGGTGTCGAAGCCTACTGAAGAAAACAGGAGGGTTTGCACATTGCCGGCTACGGAAATGCGAAAGTTTCCGTTGGCGTCGGTAGTTGTTCCTGGGCCGCCGCCGCGTGGCGTAACGGAAACACCGGTCATGGGGCTGCCTGCGGCATCGGTTACTCTTCCGGAAATGATCTTGTTTTGGGCAAGGGCAGTAATGCATAATAGCAGCAGCAGTGAAAGGAGGTAAGTCCTTGCAAGCAATCGTTTTTTCATGCTCAATTTTGGTTTTAATTAAAAAACACGGTTTAAGAGGTCGGGCTCTTTGGGATCTGGCGTGTTCTTTAATTCTGTTTTGGCAATTGTTTCCTATTTATGGAATGGTTCTGTAGCCGTTGATATTCCATTCATTGCAAGATAGAAAGCACGCCGCAACAGGCTTTGTTCAATCGTTCTTTTCCTTTGTTCTAAATGACTATCGGGGGATTCGGATCAGAAAAATTGTTTTCAAAACGATACATTTGGTGCAGATACTAAGGAGAGCCTTTGTTATATATAGAGAACAGAAACCAACGATAAGCTGCAAATCTGCCATGTTGAAAAATCGCCTTACTTATATTCTTCTACTCCATATTATATATATGCTGCCGCTGGTGGCCCATAGCCAGGCGCCTAAGCTGCGGTTCAGACATATTTCGAACGAACAGGGATTATCGAACAGCACCCTGGAAGCCATTTTTCAGGATAGCCGTGGTTTTATCTGGTTCGGCACCCGCGACGGACTGAACCGGTACGACGGACAGGAAATGGTAGTGTATAAAAACGCTCCTGCCGACAGCACCACCCTTAGCGACAGTTATATAAGATGTATTTATGAAGACCGTGACCACAACCTATGGGTGGGCACCATCAACGGACTGAACCGGCTGAACCGCGAAAAAAACACCTTCACCCGTTTTAAATATGTTCCTTCTGACCCGCACAGCCTGAGCGCGAGACTGGTTACGTCTATCGCAGAAGATGAAGCGGGTAACCTTTGGGTAGGCACTTATGGCGGCGGCATTAACATCCTGAATAAAAAGCAACAAAACTTTACGCATTTGCACCATAACGATGCGGATGCAAATAGTTTGGCCGATGACCGGGTAAACTACATTTTCAAAGACAAAAGCAATAACCTGTGGATCGGCACGGAAGCGGGACTTAACCTGTTTAATGCCGGTAACGGCAGTAGCTTTACCCACTACCTTAATCCCGGAAACCACAGCGCCGGCGCGAATGCCATACGCGTAATACAGCAAAACAGACAGGGCAATTTATGGTTAGGTACTGAAGACAATGGCCTGTATCTGTTTGATCCGCTGAATAATACTTTTACCTCGTTTGTTCATACGGATAAGGATTCGGGCACGCTGGGCAACAATATGATAAAAAGTATGCTGGTCGATAAAAATGGTAACCTGTGGACGGGCAGTATTAACGGCGGACTGGACCTGTTCAACCCGACTAAAAATTCTTTTTTTCATTACCACGATGAACCGGGTAATGCGTTCAGTTTGTCGCAAAGAACTATTTCGGCACTGTGTGAAGATAGTCAGGGTAATTTATGGATAGGTACCCATCGTGGAGGCGTTAACTGTTATTCGCCGGGTATGGAGAAATTCAATTTGTACCGGCAGGAATTATCGGGCAACAGTTTAAGCTACAGCGATGTGAAAGCTTTTTGCCAGGACAATACCGGCAACATTTGGATCGGCACAGATGGCGGTGGGCTGGATCTGTTTATGCGCGACAGCCGCACTTTTCTTCATTATAAATACAATCCGTTTAATGATAAAAGTCTGGGTGCTAATGCCGTTCTCGACGTAATGCAGGACAGCAGGGGAAATATATGGGTTAGTACATGGGGAGGAGGACTGAACCTGCTCAATAAAAAAACAGGCACGTTTACCCGTTTTCAGCATAACCCGAACGACAGCAATTCTATCAGCAGCAACTTTGTTCAAAAAACATTTGAAGATTATTCGGGCAACCTGTGGGTAGCTACTTATTATGGCGGGCTGAATATTTTTAACCCGGTTACGCAAAAGTTTAGGCGCTTTATAAAAGATCCATCGGGGCAAACGAGTTTAACGGGCAACAATATTGTATCTATTTATGAAGATAAAGAGAGCAATCTGTGGTTGGGAACCGATGATGGCGGACTGAACTGCTATAATGAAACGACCCGCCACTTCTCGCATTATTTTAATAATGAAGAAAGAATGCCCGATCTGCGGATACTTTTTTCTGACAGCAAAGGACGGCTATGGGTTGGTCAGAAAGGATTGTATCTGCTCGATGCTGCCCACAACCGTTTTTTGTTATATACAGATAAGGCAGGTTTGGCTACAGAATTTATTAAAGGAATTACGGAAGATGAACAAGGTAATTTATGGATCGCTACTTCAAACGGATTGACGCGTTTTAATCCAGATAATCAGACATTTAAAAAATACAATACAGGAGATGGATTGCAGGGACTTGAATTTGAAGCGAACGCTTATTTAAAAACGCGCGATGGTGAAATGTATTTTGGGGGCATCAATGGGTTCAACAGTTTTTATCCGGGCAATATCAAAACGAATAAGTTTATTCCGCCGGTGTATATTACCGGCTTTCAGGTGTTCAATAAAAAGATGTTACCGGGCGACGAGCATTCGCCTTTGCAAAGCGATATCAGTGAAACAAAAGAAATAAAACTCTCGTACCGACAGGCTACTTTCTCATTCAATTATGCAGCGCTTAATTATACGGTGCCTGAAAACAATCAGTATGCCTATAAAATGGAAGGGTTGGATAAAGACTGGAACTATGTAGGCAAAGAAACAAAAGCGAACTATACGAATCTCGCGCCGGGTGAATATATGTTTCGCGTTAAGGCATCTAATAACGATGGTGTTTGGAATGAAGAAGGTGCTGGTATAAAAGTTGTCATTACGCCGCCATTCTGGAAAGAAGGCTGGTTTATTGCTTTACTGGTGGTTATTGGCGCGGCGGCGTTATACTGGTTCTATAAATTCAAAACAAAGCTAAAACTGCGGGAGCTTGAAGAACGCAAGAAAGAAGAGATGCACCAGATGCAGCTGCAGTTCTTCACGAATATTTCCCATGAGTTCAGAACACCTCTGTCGCTGATATTAGGGCCGCTGGAAAAGCTGATGAAAGAAGATGCGCATCAGGCGTTCAGGCATTATTATAATATTATGCATCGAAATGCGCATCGTCTGCTGAGCCTGATCACTGAGTTGATGGACTTTAGAAAAATTGAAAGCGGCTCGCTGCAACCGAGCGTAATGAAAGGCAATTTGAATACATTCCTGGAAGAGATTGCTGAAGAGTTTATGGACTGGGCGATGCAGAAGGAAATTACATTTACTGTACATAATGCCGTGAGCCTGCCCGATACCTGGTTTGACCGGCAGGTAATGGAAAAGATAATTTTGAACCTGCTAAATAATTCTTTTAAATACACAAAGAACGGAGGAAAGATAACGGTTGAATTATTAGACTCATTATCCGACTTCTCCCCTTCCTTTAAAAATGAGTTGATACTGAAAAATGATTTCAGAGGTAAAAAGTATGCGTATATCAGAGTGGCCGATAATGGCATTGGTATTTCAAAAGAATCGCTGCAGCATCTGTTTGAAAGATATTATCGCATTACCGAATCACATCTGGGTTCAGGTGTGGGGCTGGCCTTTGTAAAAAGTTTGACCAGACTGCATAAGGGTGATGTATATGTTTATAGCGAGCGGGATAAGGGTACAGAAATCATCATCGGTATACCGGTTGATGAAAACGATTATAAGAAAGAAGAAAAGAAAACTGCGGGTTCGGCAGAAGGTGGTGTACGGTTAGAAAGTTTGAGTAGTCAGTACGAGCACCGGTTGGGGATTATGGAAGATAGCATTATGGGAGTTAATGGTTCGCATAGTAACGGCCATTCACCGACTCAATTAATTTTACTGGTAGAAGATAATGAAGAGCTGAGGCAGTTTTTAAAAGATCATCTGAGTGCGTATTACAAAATAGTAGAAGCAGCGGATGGTAATGCGGGTTTACTAAAAGCGAAAGAAACATTTCCCAATATGATCATCAGTGATGTGATTATGCCGGGTATGAATGGCATTGAATTGTGTAAAGCAATTAAGCAGGATATTGAAACGAGTCATATTCCTTTTATTATGCTAACTGCGAAGAGTGCTGTTAAATCGCAGGTTGAAGGATTGGGCTCTGGCGCTGATTATTATTTCTCAAAACCACTGAACCTCGATCTGTTGCTGTTAACGATTAGAAATATATTCAACCAGGGTGCTAAGTTAAAAGAACATTTTAACAGGGAGCATCATGTAGAGGCAATGGACCTGGTGCACTCAGAGAAAGATAAAGAGTTTGTAAATCATCTGTTGCAGGTGATCGATGCGCAGCTGGTAAATCCTGATTTTGATATTGAACATTTGTGCAATCAGATGGGTATGAGCCGTACGAAATTGTATCAGAAGATCAAGAGTGTCAGTGGTCAGTCGATCGGGGATTTTGTACGTACGATCAGGTTGAAAAAAGCAGTGCAGATTATGACGCATGAAGATGTTTCTTTAACGGAAGTGATGTATCGAATTGGTATACAAACGCAGTCGTATTTTACGAAGGCTTTCAAGAAGGAGTTTGGCAAAACGCCGACTCAGTTTATGCAGGAGGTAAAGCGGGTGTAGGGAGTTCCCCAATAGAATTGGCATAGTACAAGTGTGCGATGCAACGGAAGCTTAATAATAGCAATTCAGGCGGGGCAATAATTATTTCTTTGATAAACGGGTGGCAGACATGCTATCAGACGGCTTTACTGACTTCAGTTGGGCCAGTGCTTCTGTTAACTTTAATTTTCTTCTGCGGGAATCGGTTATTCCTTTCTTTGAATAGAAGGCAAGAATGTTTTGTTTGAGGTCAGGTGTAATGGCGTCAAATTTGTTTGATTGTAGTTTCAGTAACCAGTCGCCATAGGTTTTATCGGCCAGCGCATATTCTCCTTCGGTTGTAGGTACGCCGGTATCAAAATCCATATTGTTTAATGGCAGAGAATGCTTGTGCAATGTAGCCACTCTAACTGCATAATGAACCGAAACTGTATCAAAGCTGGCAATGAATTTCTTTTCTGCCTCGGGGCCGGGGTCTTTGTATTTGATCGCTTTCAAGGCACCGATCTTGGGAATGATCTTAATGAACATAGCAAAAACGTAATCGAAGAAATCGGGTTTATCTCTTTTTCCAAACTGGTGTTTATCGTTCTTATAATGCATGCGGTAAATAAAATGGCGGCTGGTAGCCGTTGTATCGAGCTTCTTTATTTCGGCACTCTTGTTAGCCCAGGCGGCTTTTGTTAAAAAGGGAAAGAGGTTCATGATAGTAAACCTGAAGCGGCCGGTTGCTTTTGACAAACTGCCAAACAATTGATCGGCACTTAATCCGTATGTTTCCAGAAAGGCCTTTTCGAGTAAGGTATCGGCTACTTTAAAACCTATAAAATCATGGTAGGCCGCAGAGGCATAATTACCGCGGGCAGTCTGTAATACGTCGAAACAAAATTCGGTACGCAGGTGTGTTAAGTGGTTCTCTCCGAATGTAACGGTATCGCCATATTTTCTTTTCATCTTCGGATAGATAACCGGAACGCTTACATTGATTCCCATACTATGGCCATATACATCTGCATTATAGTGACATAAAAGGCCGAGTGCAAACGCATATTCGTTCAGATTATTTGCATCATTCAGTGCGGCCTCGACAAAATCGCCGCTACGCACGTAATGTGTTAAATTGGTAAATAATTTACTTCCGAAGGGATAGTAGCCCATGTCGGGCACTACAGCGCCACCATAAGCATAGGCGTGGGCATCTTTTAGTGCTTCGGCACTGCTGGCGGGATACTTTTGTTTTAGTAAAGGAAGCAACACATTATCCCAATTGACGTCGATGAGGGCTAAATGGGTAAATACTGCATATGCACTGCAATTAATTGAAAGATGAATACATACGAATGCAATAACAGCTACCCGTTTTAAAGAAGTATAACCCTGCACAATATATATTTATTTATGCAATGCAATAACTGTTCCTGTGCAGTTTATTCTACAGCCCGGCTATTGGAGAATTCATTTTCTCTATAGCCTTTGAGGCGTAAAGCGAGCAAAATGCTAAACAGACCTGTGAAAAGAAATGCTATAGCCGTCCAGGTAATAATAGTGAAAGACCTGAAATATTGATTCCACATTATAATAAACCCGAAAAAGATAAGTATTGTACTTGCTATTGAAAGCCAAATGACGCTGGTAACATCTTTAAGAAAGCCCATAAAGCCAAACAGAGCGAGACCAGGAAAAATAAAATAGCAACCCAGTATCACTGGCCTTACAGCCATATTAGGGCCGATGTTAGCAAAGAGCATAATGCCTATAACGACACCTGCCAGTCCGCCCAATAATCGCCATCCCCACCATCGTGTAACAGCATTTAAAGCTAAATACACGAGACCGCATATCGAGGCGATCAATATGGTGATACCGAAAAAAATGCCTAGCCGTTCATAATTTTGAACTGTAAAACGGAAGGTAATACCTCCTGCTGCTATCAATAAAATGCCACGTAATAGATATAGCCACCAATAACGGGCGCTGTCGGGCACAACCGGGGTCGTATTAGACATAAAAAAGATTTTTCTGCATTATAAAATCAAATTTTATTCCATGCTACATGGTGAACGCTGAATGCTAAATGCTGAACGCTTAATGCATAAGGCGAAAAGCAAGGGTTGTTGCAGATTGCATTCCGCATTAAGCATTAAGCCTTGTGCGTTATGCGTTACGCGTTAAACATGAGGAATAATAATTGCACGTTAATGTAGTGTTAAGCTAACTTCTCCTATTCAATATTTACTGCACAATCCTCTAACGATTGCATCTATGAATGAAACACGCAACAGCATCAAAGACATCTGGGGTGAAAGAACGCCATATTACAACGAGTGGCCTGTAAGAGTTGATGAACGAAAAGAAGAAGAACCTGATCATTGGGTACAATCGGCTTGTGTATTATGTTCCAATGGTTGTGGTATGGACATCGGCGTTAAAGACGGGCGAATTGTTGGCGTGCGCGGTCGTGCCGTTGACAGGGTTAATCATGGCCGCTTAGGCCCAAAAGGTTTACACGGCTGGGTAGCGAACAATAGTGCCGACAGGTTAACGAAACCTTTAATAAAGAAAAACGGAGAATTAAGAGCAGCGACGTGGGATGAAGCGATGAACCTGATCGTTGAAAAATCAAAAGAGATCGTTCAAAAATATACTGCGCTTGGCATCGGCTTTTACACGTCAGGGCAACTTTTTCTGGAAGAATATTATACACTTGCTGTATTAGGTAAAGCCGGACTGGGAACGCCTCATATGGATGGCAATACCAGGCTTTGCACAGCGACAGCTGCGGCAGCATTGAAAGAATCTTTTGGTTCTGACGGTCAGCCGGGTTCTTATACCGACCTCGATACCACAGAAACAATTTTACATTGCGGGCATAATATTGCTTCACAACAAACAGTTTTGTGGGCGCGCATTCTTGACCGGCTTGAAGGACCTAATCCGCCGAAGCTTATTGTAATAGATCCCCGCAATACCTATACTGCACAAAAGGCAACTGTACACCTTACTCCGCGTGTTGGCACCAATGTGGCAGTAATGAATGGACTACTAAACCTCATCATTCAATCGAACGGCATCAACGAAAAATATATCGATGAACATACTACCGGTTTTGAAGAACTGAAAAAAACAGTATCCGGCTATACACCTGAAAAAGTAGAAGCTATCAGTGGAGTTCCTGCTGATAAATTACGCGAAGCTGGTAATATTTTAAGTACTACCTCTACGCTTGTTTCTACTGTATTGCAGGGATTTTATCAATCCATGCAGGCCACTGCTGCCTCGGTACAAGTAAATAACATGCATCTAATTCGCGGATTGATCGGGCGTGATGGTTGTGCGATTTATCAAATGAACGGACAGCCCACCGCGCAAAATACGCGTGAAACGGGCGCTGATGGCGACTTACCGGCCTTTCGAAACTGGAGTAATATGGAGCATATTCAGGAACTGGCAACGTTATGGAATGTAGATGAAGACATCATTCCTCACTGGGGGCCGCCCACACATGCTATGGGTATCTGGCATTATGCCATGCAGGGATCAATAAAAATGTTATGGATCAGTGCTACGAATCCGGCCGTATCACTTCCTGAATTAGCAAAAGTGCGCAAGATACTGGAGAAGGAACATCTGTTTGTTGTGGTGCAGGACGCCTTCATGACAGAAACGGCACGATATGCCGATGTAGTTTTGCCCGCTGCTATGTGGGGTGAAAAAACCGGCACCTTTACCAATGTAGACAGAACAGTTCATATATCGCATAAAGCTATTGAACCGCCGGGTGAAGCCCGCTCTGATCTGGATATATTTCTTGACTATGCACGCCGCATGGATTTCAGAGATAAGGATGGCGCTCCCCTGATAAAATGGAAAACGCCTGAAGAAGCATTTGAAGGATGGAAAGCATGCAGCAAAGGAAGACCCTGCGATTATTCAGGTATGAGTTATGCAAAGTTGAGTGAGGGCAGCGGCATACAATGGCCCTGTAACGAAAAATATCCCGATGGCGCCAAACACCTGTATACCGATGGTGTTTTTAATACAAAAGGATCATATTGCGAAACCTTTGGTCACGACCTGGATACAGGCGCTGCGGTAACAGAAGAGCAGTATAAAACTTTTGATCCCGGTGGAAAGGCTTTTATAAAAGCGGTGGAATATCAGCATCCACACGAGTTACCAGATGCAGATTATCCTTTGATGGTTACTACGGGTCGCGTGGTATATCATTTTCATACGCGAACCAAAACCGGCCGTTCAAAAGAATTATGTGCTGCCGCACCTGATGCTTATGTTCAATTATCAGAAGAAGATGCAGCAAAGTATGGAATTGCCGAAGGCGATATGGTACAGGTAACATCAAGAAGGGGTAAAGTAATTGAGCCTGCAAAGATCGGCGGCATTATACCGGGTTATTTGTTTATACCGTTTCACTATGGTTACTGGGATAATGATGACCGTCCGCGTGCAGCGAATGAACTGACTATTACCGAATGGGACCCTGTAAGCAAACAACCTCACTTTAAATATGCTGCTGTTAATATTGAGAAAGTGAGTGAAGAAAATGTACAAAGAGCAGGCAATGCGATTGAATAGCTTAGGGATAATTTAAACTTTTACTACTACTATGCATATAGGAAACTACATCGGCATGGTGCACAAAAGCCAGCAGGATCTGGCGAACGCTTTTCTTACCATTGCGAAACACCATGGCAGCGAGCCTGATGTAAAACAGGCATGCGAACTACTGGCATCGTGGTCGGCGAAGCTGGTTGTTACCATAAAGCCGTTTGTTAAAAAATATGGTGAAGAAAAAAACAAAGAGCCGGACAGGTTAAAGAAAACACTGTTTAAGAACCCACGCAGCGGTAGCATGGGTTTATTACGCGATCTGCAGGATTTATGGCTGATGACGAATGAAGCGGAAATATGCAGTACCATTCTACAACAGGCTGCGCTTGGCTTGCGGGATAAGGACCTGGTGGCCGTTTGTAAAGATATTAACGGATATTCAAAAAGGCAGATATCATGGCTGCTTACCCGTATGAAATCGCTTGCTACACAAACGCTTATTGCAGCGGAATAGGCATTTCATCACGCATTTTCCCTATTTAATGTAAAAAATTATGCATGGCGGGGCCGATTGAGTACCTTTCCTGGGATAGGTTCGTCATGCCCAAAAGAATCATTTTATATCATATCCTTTTTTGGACTGCACTATACAGTTTCTGGATCTTTTTATTCCAGAACAGGTCGTTTACTGTTTCGAAAACCCTAACGGTGGAGTTCTGTTATCTGATCTTTATTGCACTGGATTTTTATCTGATCATGTATGTGTTTGTTCCCCGTTTTTTCTATAATAAACAATATGTATTACTGGTTGGTCTGATCTTACTGACCATTGGTGTTTCGGCCTGTATGCGGGCAGGCGTTTCGAAATTTATGAACCTGCACTTTTTTCTGCCCGGCAAACCCCAGCCCCCTTTTGATACTATCCTGTTCAATTCTTTTATCAATATATTTATTTGGGTGCAGGTGCTTACGGGAGCAAAGATGTTGTTTGACCGGATCAGGAATCAGCATTATATCGCTGTGATCGAACGTGAAAAGGCGGCCAGTGAACTGAATTTCCTTAAAGCGCAGATCAATCCGCATTTTTTATTTAACTCGCTGAATGCCGTTTATGGTCATATAGACAGAGAGAATAAAACGGCCCGGAATATTTTATTACAGTTTTCTGATTTGCTGCGTTACCAGTTGTATGAATGCAATGTAGATCATATTGGTTTGGCTAAAGAGATTGAATACATCCGCAACTATGTATCTATTCAACGGTACAGAACGGAAGAAAATCTTATTGTGCATTTGCATATTGAGAATACATTGGGAAATCCCGGAATACCGCCCCTCCTATTGGTTACCTTCATTGAAAACGCATTTAAATATGTGAGCAACTTCGATGACAGGGAAAATAAAATAAACATATCGCTTAGGATGATAAATAACAGATTCCGGTTTCATATTTCCAACACAAAAGATCCATTTCGAAATCACGATCTCACGAAAAGAAGCGGAATCGGTATAGCGAATGCCAGGCGCAGACTGGAAATTTTGTACCCCGGGAAGCACCAGCTTGATATTAAAGAAACGCCCGACCATTATGAAGTTAACCTTACAATGCACCTCACATGAACCTCAATTGTATTATCATCGACGACGAACCGGTTGCCAGAAAAGTACTGGAAGAATTTATCAGGGATATCGATTACCTGAGCCTTATAGGCAAGGCTGAAAACCCGCTAAAGGCGCTGCATCTTTTGAATGATAATAAGGTTGATCTTATTTTCCTCGACATCAATATGCCCAGGTTAAATGGTATTGATTTTTTAAAGAATACAAAGAATCTGCCGCCGGTGATCTTAACCACGGCCTATTCAGAATATGCCGTTGAAGGTTTTGCTTTAGATGTATTGGATTATCTGGTGAAACCTATTTCATTTGAGCGATTTCTTAAAGCAACCCAAAAGGCAAAGAGTTATTTTGACCTGACATCTCAGTCTGCCAAACCGGTTAAAGAGAATCCGGGTTATTTTTTTATCAAGAGCAATCAGACGATTGAAAAAGTTTTTTACCACGATCTGTTGTATGTTGAAAGCATGCTGAACTATGTAGTGTTGCATACCGTTTCAAAGAAGCTGATCGCTTATATGACTATAAAAAGCATGACGGAGCAATTGCCTGCCGATACGTTCATTAAAATACATAAATCGTATATCGTTAATATAGATAAGATAAAGGGTATTGAAGGCAATGCGGTCCATATAGGTAATGCCAAACTTACTATCAGTCAGAACCTGCGCGAAAAAGTACTGCAGACTATTTTAAAAGATAAAATTATCAGACGCTAGTATATTTCCTCCCTAAGGCGCGAAGACAGAAAGGCGTTCTTCGCGCCTTATCATCTCTGAGAGAAAAGCCTGTTTCATCACGAAGTTCCCCTACTTAATGTAAAACATTTGTGCTACCGGAGCGACTTTCTTTTTTTCGTTTATTATTCAACATTCAAATTGAAATTATGGAAAAAGGAAAGATCATATTAACCAATGATAATGATGATGGCATCGACAGGGCCGGATTTATAAAATGTATGGCATGGGCGGGAACAGGTGTATTATGGATGATGTGTGGCGGTGTGCTGAAATCATATGGCATGAGTCAGATGATTGACAGAGCCACCGGCAGGTTGAAAAGCGGTCTCGACATTCCTACAGCCGACTTTAGCTTTGTACAGATCAGCGATAGCCATATTGGATTTAATAAACCGGCGAATCCGGATGTAACGGGTACGCTACAGGCTGCCATTTCAAAGATCAATGCCATGCCGGTAAATCCGTCTTTTGTTTTACATACGGGCGATCTGTCGCACCTGGCGCAGGCAGATGAGTTTGATACACTCGACCAGCAACTGAAGAGTGTGAAAACCGAAAAAATATTTTATGTACCGGGCGAGCATGATGTTCTAAACGATAACGGGAAGCAATATCTTGAACGATATGGAAAAGTCACAAAGGGTGATGGATGGTATAGCTTTGATTACAACGGAGTACATTTTGTTGGATTGGTAAATGTTGTAAACATGGCAGAGGGAGGATTGGGGGTGTTAGGCAATGAACAGCTTGCATGGCTGAAAAAAGATTTATCTGGTCTTTCAGATAGCACGCCGATCGTTGTATTTGCTCATATTCCGTTATGGACTGTTTATCCGCAATGGGGCTGGGGCACGAGAGATAGTGCTGAAGCGCTCACTTATTTAAAACGTTTTGGATCAGTATCGGTTCTGAATGGTCACATTCATCAGACGATGCTGAAAGTGGAAGGTAACATTACTTTTCATACGGCTTCTTCAACAGCTTTTCCTCAACCGCAACCAGGCGCTGCTGCCGCCCCCGGGCCCATGAAGGTACCTGCAGAACAATTGGGAAGTTTATTGGGTATTACAAGCGTTAATTATCAGGAGCATGCTCATACGTTGGCTATTACCGATACGCCTTTAATTAGTACCACCAATAAACAGCCCGCATGAAGAATATGATAATGGCATTACTGGTAGTTACAGTAATAAAGAATCTGGTGAATGGACAATACAAGCCTGTTGATAACGGGTCTTCTGTTCAGTTTACTATTAAGAATCTTGGTATTAATGTAAGGGGCGGTTTTAGCGGCCTGGAAGGAAATATTGTGTTTGATCCATTACATATTGCCGACGCTGTTTTTGATGTGAGCATAGATGCCAATAGTATAAACACCGGTAATGATATGCGTGATAATCATTTACGGAACGACACTTATTTCGATGTAGCTAAATATCCGCGTATTCGCTTTGTGTCTGCAAAGGTTGAGCCATCTAACAAAAAAGGCGTTTGGCTTACATCGGGAAAGCTGACGATTAAAGGTCATACAAAGGATATTTCATTCCCTTTTACGGCTACTGCATCCAGTGGCGGAGGTTATGTTTTCAGTGGGAAATTTAATATCAACAGAAAAGATTTTGATGTGGGGGGAAGCAGTATCATTTCTGACAATCTTGAAGTGACTTTAAATGTGCTTGCCAAATAATTAGCCAATATTATGACCGCAGCAAACAAAGCGCAGAGCCTCTGAGCCTTTTGATTTGATAGTTATCGGGATTTGCTAGTACGTTTCTCAGGGGCTCTGCGCCTTTGAGCTGCTGTGGTTGACTTTTTAAAATAGTTATTACATGTGCTTTAACCGGAAACTTATAATAATTACAAGTCTTGCTGGTATAGTATCACTTTGTGTGGCCGCTACCGGACGCGCTACGGGGGATAGTCATTTCAGCAATTTGCGTGTATTGCCGAAAAATATTTCTTCAAAGGAGTTGTCGGGTATTATGGTAGATGAGTTTAATGACGGATTGGGAGTAGGTTGCAATTTTTGTCATGCTGAAGAAAAGGATTCGCATCGTTTGGATTATGCGAGCGATGCTAAACCTGAAAAAGAAATGGCCCGTATGATGATGCGTATGACGATAAAGATCAATAAAAGCTTTTTCCATCAGAAGCATTCCATGATCGGGGATTCGATACAGGTGATAACCTGTACAACGTGCCACCGTGGTGAGGCACGGCCGGAGGGGAAATAAACCCGTTAGTGGGATGCTTTCTGTTTTATAAACCGAATAATTTGGTTGATATCGGGATTGTAATTTTCGGTGGTGTCTACTTCCAGTGTTGGTACGTTCATTTTTGGAGGATCGTAGGAGTCAGTGAGTAAGCCACCGCGATCTTTTACGGAATTGTCGCCATGAAATTTATCGCGTGATGGATCTGACTGCAGCCTGTCTATAAATCTGGCTTTTGCTGACGGGGTGTTGCAGATGATGATTTTCATCTGCACTTTGTCGGTCAGGTGGGACAGTTTCGGTTTCCACAGCTTATCCTGAAAAGCCGCTTCTATAATTATTGAGATGCCTTTTGAGATCAGGAGGTTTATTACTTCGAAGAAGGTGTTATAAATATGCAGAGCGTCTGGATTATCGGAGTTTTTAAGGTTGGCGCCGAGAGTGTTTATGTATCCTTCTTTGAGTTCATCTCTTGAGATCAGGGGGCATTTCAATTCTTTTGCAAGCAGATGAGCGAGTGTTGATTTACCGGAGGCTGGCTGGCCGGTAATTACGATTAATAGAGGTTTATTCATTTTTGTGGAGGTTCGTAATTTAAAATACCTCCTATTTTCCGGCCAAAGGCTTCTTTTTCAATAAAAAAATCCAAAAACTTTTTTTGGAGTAACCCCAAATCTCCTATCTTTGCCATCCCAAAAACGAACAAGCTACACGCCGAAGCGTTTTGAGAGGTAAGGATCGGTAGTTCAGTTGGTTAGAATGCCGCCCTGTCACGGCGGAGGTCGCGGGTTCGAGTCCCGTCCGGTCCGCAGAAAAGGTTCATCAGAAATGGTGAGCCTTTTTTGATTTTACTCCATTTTACTTCCAGCCGGTTGATTTTCAGGGATTCATAACAGCGGGCGATTTTTATTCTTCCGATCTTTAATTCAGGTAGATACCTTCGTTAATCGACTAAAATTATGTTGTTACCGATCAGACCGATTGTATAATTAAAGTGTTATTTTACATTGAGTTAAATGGTACAGATACTACGTCAATACAACTGTTGTACGCAACTCATGAAGAGATATCAATTAATATGGTGTTTTTTATTGCTGACAGCTTGTAAGTGTTTTGCACAGAACTTCAATCCTTCGTCAACAACTGATACCATTAAGCTTAAGAATATTAATTTCAAGAAGGTTCTTGCCTACAAAATCAATTCGGCAACCATATTAGTAAGCTATGAGGATTTTATGAAGGCGTTTGTTCCGTTTTGGAAAAAGTATAAGCGTGGTGTTCGTTCTCTTAATAGAGGAAAGTTAAATGCTATGGAAGAAAATCCTTCCTGGGTGAGAAGATTTATTTTCCTGGATTCGACATACAAAAGATTAACAGCTCAAATAAAGACAAGGGACACAGTTTATATTAATCAGTGGTCCTTTGCTCTTGCTGACATTGGAACCTCTTACGATTTTGTTGGAAAAATAGAGGAGGGAAGTTGCATTGTTTTAGACGGCGATAATGTTCGGCAGGCTTTTGTACTTATGCAGAAATATTCTTATCAAAAAGGTTTTCTTGATGGACGGGGCGGGCGGTTATATTTCATTAATGGACAACAAAAGCCATTTATCAGGGGAACCAATTGGGTTTCGTAAAGCTTCGTACAATATTGCATTTGCAAAAGCATAGCAGGCGTACTAAATTCGGCTATAAGTGCGGCTGAAGTACAACAAATTCCCGTACTGCTTAAAACCCCGCCATGCAGCAATTATGACAGACCGTAATCTTAAAATCACATTTGGAATTTTTCAGCATTACTTCTGATAACTTTAATCATTAAGCTGACCACGTTTCTTTGTTTTGGGCACAACACTTCCTGTGACTAAACCCAGATTCCGTAAAAAGTATACAACTTCCCCCAATTCGTGTTATCTGCCACGCTGATTTTCAGGTGAACTTTACATCAACATTTAAAAGGTAGAAAACATGAATAAGACAATTTTAATTACCGGTGCAAGCAGTGGTATCGGCAAGGCTACAGCAAAGCTGTTTCAGGAAAAAGGATGGAATGTGGTAGCGACTATGCGAAATCCTGAAGGCGAAACAGAACTAAATGATTTGAAGAATGTTCTGCTGGCCAGGCTCGATGTGCTCAACCCTGATTCTATTGAAAAGGCAATAGCGGAAGGCATTCAGCGATTTGGAAAGATCGATGTAGTAGTTAATAATGCTGGTTATGGGGCCTTCGGCCCGCTGGAAGCTTTTCCCAGAGAGAACATCCTTCGTCAATTTAACACCAATGTCATCGGCCTGCTGGATGTTACCCGTACGGTATTGCCGCATTTTCGAAGTAACAAGGGTGGAATAATTGTGAACATCTCCTCCATTGGCGGTAAGATGACGTTTCCCTTAGGTACATTGTACCATGGAACCAAGTTTGCGGTGGAGGGAATAACCGAAGCGCTAAACTATGAGCTTGAGCAATTCGGTGCAAAAATGAAGATTATAGAGCCCGGTGCAATTGCTACTGATTTTGCAGGGCGCTCCCTTGACTTTAGTAATAACGAATCAATAACCGAATACCAGCATATCGTTGGAAAAGTAAATGAAGGCATGCCGGTCTTTTTTAACAATGCATCTCCGGCCAGTGTTGTTGCAGAGGTAATTTACCAGGCGGTAACAGATGGCAGCAACCGGCTGCGGTACACTGCAGGAGAAGATGCTAAAGCGATAATAGCCCAGCGCCAACAGCTTGATGATGAAACATTTTTTAGCGGCATAAAAGCTCAGTTCAGGCTGAACTAACCGTACTTACACAGGGTCATTGGCTTTCGATGACCCTGTGTTTGTTTTCTAAAATCATCTAACTTTATACGACCTACCAATAATAAATCCATGAGTGTATTCCTTCACATGAAGGCGATTGCAGACCTGTTCAAATTTTTTGAATTGGATCAACCGCTTAAACATCCGCTGGTTGCAGTAGTAAATTTTAATCGTGTTAACGAACAGGTGGAGGAGACTACCAGGATCTCTGCAGACTTCTATTCTTTGCTATTTAAGAACTATAACGGGAATAACGTGAAGTATGGCCGTAAGGTGGTTGACTTTAATAATGGCAGTCTGATCTGTATGGCGCCTAATCAACTGATTGAAGTGGAAAATGAATATGATGGTTCAGAGGTGACGGAGGGTTGGGGCGTCTTCTTTCATGCCGATCTAATCAGGAACACTCCGCTCAATGATAAGATGAAAGACTATAACTTCTTCTCTTATGAAACGTCAGAAGCGCTGCATATGTCTGAAAAGGAGAAACAGATCTTCTATGATTGCATACAGAAGCTGGACAACGAATTACAAGAGAACATTGATATGTATAGTCAGACCATCATTGTATCTGCTATCGAGTTATTGCTGAACTACTGTTTACGCTTTTATGGCAGGCAATTTATTACCCGGAAAAGCGCGAACAGTTCGGTAGTGACGCAGGTTGAAAAAATCCTGAGTGATTATTTCAGGAATGGCGGCCTTGAAGAAAAAGGGTTGCCTACGGTGAAGAGTCTGGCAGATAAAGTCAACTTATCGCCGGGCTATTTGAGTGACCTGCTTAAAAAGGAAACCGGAAAGAATACCCAGGACCATATTCATTTTTATTTGATCGAGGAAGCTAAAAATATGCTGATGAGCTCTGATAAATCTGTTAGTGAAATAGCCTACGCATTAGGGTTTGAATACCCTCAGTATTTTAACAAATTATTCAAGCAAAAGACAGGAAAAACTCCGGTTTCGTTTAGAAGTATGAATTGAGGTTAATACTGTATACACTAAAAATCTTGCTGTGTACTTTTTTCACTAATTTCATACCTATGGGACTCGATCTGACATTAATAGCCATTTCGAACAAAGCAAACTTTATAATTGACAAAGCCAGACAAAACAATTATTATGCGGCAGACATAGACAAACTGTACAACACAAATACACTAAAACATCACCTTAAAATGGTTCAGGCAAAACCCGGTGACAAAGCCTTCGAAGCCAGCCTGAAAGAATTGATCAAAGACAGCGAATTCCTCACGACCTTTTATCCCAATGGTAAATACGAAAACTATGTTTTTTCAAGCGAAACCAGGGGTTATGATACCATAAACTATCTGTTACAACAAAGTCTGCAGAATGACCATCGGCAAAAAAGTTTCAACAGGAATACTTTTTACGGAGGTATTGACATTGACTTTGCAAAACAACATACAAGACTTGAGTATATCGACCACATCAAAGTATCGGAGTTGAGTGATTTTCTAAACAGTTTTAAATTTGAAGCGCTTTTAAGCCACTACAATTATGACAGAATGATCAATACTGTCTACAAATTAATCGGGGCTGATGATCTTGAAGGATTAGAAGTAGAATTTAAAAAATTGCAAACTTTTTACTTGTCGGCAAAAGCATTAGACGCGTTTATGATTGCAAAAGTATCGTAGGCGTAAAGGCCAATTGCGAATGATTAGAAAGACATGATGTCAATAACCCGATAGCAGCCTGTTGCTAAGGAGAAGTATCCAATATTGCGTTTATTCCTAAATAAGGGCAAATATTTATTGTTTATCAATAATTATTTATTACTTTTGGACGTAATTAAATTCACGGAAGCAATTATGAAAAAAATTTCAATACTGTTTCTTCAGGCAGTTATTGTGCTTATCGGCATCATAGCACTTGTCAGTTTGATTCGTGTTCCCTTAACGGAGGGACGAGCCACGAACCTATCCTTGTTTCGCATTTACTTTGACCCCTTTATCTTGTATGGATATGCAGCATCAATCGCTTTTTTTGTTGCACTGTACAACGCATTCAAATTACTCGGCTACATCAGGGAAAAAAAAGCATTCTCGCCAAACTCTGTTAACACTCTAAAGAACATAAAGTATTGCGCAATCGTACTAAGTATTTTAATTGTCGCAGCAGGACTGTACATAAAGCTATTCCATAATAAAGATGACGACCCTGCGGGTTTTCTTGCCATTTGTATTGTGACCACTTTTGTTTCTATTGTAGTTGCAACGGCGGCGGCAATATTTGAAAAATTATTGCAGAATGCCGTAGATATGAAATCTGAAAACGACTTAACAGTTTAAACTATGCCAATTATTATAAACCTGGACGTGATGATGGCAAAACGAAAAATTTCTCTGAATGAACTTTCTGATAGAGTCGATTTGACGTTATCTAACCTTTCTATCTTAAAAACAGGCAAGGCGAAAGCAATTCGTTTTAGCACCCTGGAAGCCATTTGTAAAGCATTGGACTGCCAACCGGGTGACATTTTGGAATATACACATGACAGCATAAGAACAACGAGCCGCTGACATTCAAGGGCAGCCTGGCAATTATCAAAGATGGCAAAGTGCTATACACCCGCACAATTGGATACAGCCAGATCAACGACACAGAGAAGAAGCCTCTGACTACGGCGAACAAATTCCGAATTGCTTGTTAAAGTCTTTTTTATGATCGCCTTGCGAAACCCCATTTATATACGACAAGGGATGTTAAATGCAAAAAAAGCCCGCTTTCGTGGGCTTTGTAAAGTTAATGGTGTTGTATGGATTGATTTAATCCACCACTTCAGTACACTTTTCTATTGACATTAATTCTTAATGAGCTTGTGTACCGGCACTTACGCTATGATGTTTGGTACCTACGTGTGCACCAGCACTGCAGGAGCTAATAGCAACACCAATCGCCATAAGCATAGCAACAATTATTGAAATCTTTTTCATATTCTATGTTTTGGTATATAGAAATAAAAAAATTGTGCCGCCGTTGTTTTCCACAGTTTAGTTACTTCATTTTCAACACTTTTTCGGAGTTGATATAATCTTTGTGGATTGGTGTGTGTCAGTAAATAGTGGGGTTGTATGTGGTGTTATTTTCTGTTTTTTGTTTTGACATTCCCAAAGTATAAGACATTTCGGCCTTCTGAACGGGCAGTAGCGATGTCGGGTATTCCATCTTCATTAAAATCACCAATTGCAAAACCATATACGGTGCCTTCTGAATCACCAAAAGAAATTGTTTTGAAGTTGCGATTTTTTCCGTCATTAAAAAAGACTATCGATGGTGCTTTAATGTGACCTACAATTATATCAGGTTTTTTATCATTATTCAAATCAGCTATCGCCAACGCATAAGGAACTACTTTTGAATCGGCTAAAGAAATCCCTGCTGAGAAGGTTTGATCCTTTTGTGCGAAATAAAGATATACACCTTTGTTTTCGTCTATAGTTACAATGTCAAGTAGGCCGTCTCCATCAAAATCCGCCGCTGCTGCCATACGAATGGTTGCGTCAGGTGGCCCGAATGGAATACGATGTTTGTCTGAGTAAGCGTTATCCAAACTGCCAGGGTATATGTAACTCTGACCACTGTCACGATGTGGCACAATAAGATCAACAAAACCATCTTTATTAAAGTCTGCAGGAAATATGGTGGTGGCCGGGTAAGGAGCAAACGAAATGCATTTATCGTTGAACTGCCCCTTTCCATTGTTTAAGCAGATGTCATTTGATGTCTTTCCCACATCACCTCTGTTTGCCAGAATGATATCTGGTAATCCATCCCGGTTAATGTCAGCGATTGATATATTCCGTGTCGACCACTCCGGAAGCCCGAATTCAGACCCTATTGTAAAGTTGCCTTTACCATCATTAAGATAAACCACTTTCTTATCGGGACCATCATTGCTAACCGCGACATCAGGAAAACCATCTCCATTGAAATCAGCCAGGGCGCCGGTATAGGAGCGGTCTGCAATAGTTCCGAGGTTATACGCTTTTCGTATGCCACCTTTTCCATCGCCCAATAGAACCCGGTCAATAATAGGCCAATGCCTTCCTTTCACCAATAATATGTCCAGATGGCCATCTCCATCCAGATCGCCACAACTTACATTCGCCGTAGTATCGTATTTCGTTTCCAACAAAATACTGCGATCAAAGTCGGGGAAATCATTAGTATACTTTCCTGTTTTTTCCGGCTTGTGATTCGACATGTAAGTACCATTTTGCGCCAGAGCTTCCTGAGCTATTACACTTATAAGGCAGACAATACAAATACAGACTTTCATAAAATTCATTAAGGATTAGATATAACAGATTGAAAATCATAAAGAAACGAGTTTTCGAGCCGATTCCTACAGTATAATATCCGTAAAAATACGGCACTAAAAACCGTATAACATTTGACCTGGCTGTATTACAAAGGATTTAAATTTAGACCATAAATTTGATCCCCACTTATGAATACTATTCATAACAGTATTGAAGAACAACGCTGGGCCATGTTGGAAATGCGTTCTCTACTAAATCAGGTTCAACGTACATATGGAACTAATCCGCCGGCAGACATTGTAATGGCTATAGCTCAAATAGCCAAAGCTAATCGAACAAAATCTACGCATCATCTTCGCGAACTGAATTCCACAATAGGTATTGAAGAGTTCTGCACAAAGAATAATCTTTCTCTTGGTTAGTGCATGCTTTATTAGAGTTCCTATATTAGTAGCTGGTCTGATTTGGTGAGGCATTGCTTGAGAGATCGGTATTGTCCATGTAAATCTCCAATTACGTAGGTGCTCATAGACTATTAAAATAAATCTAATTCTTTATTGTTCTTTTAAAACGTCTGTATATCGCCCTTATTTCAACCCCAAACACCTATGCCTATCACCGAGTATATCTATATATTTCTTCTTTGCTTCAGTGCTTAAAAAACTGTCTTCTACCAATTCCATAGCTTTCAGAGTTCCTTGCATTATTTCAGCCAGCACCTTACCTGCCAGGGATAGATTAATACCAATCATTTCTGCAAATACAATGAATGAGCTCCGTGTATAGGTGCCAAAATTTAAATAAGCTTTTTCATTGTAGTCACCATCATAAAGCCCATCGTGCAGGGCCAGCCGGCTATCGTCTACGTGAAGGGCTGTACATAAGAGATCGTAAGCCGGAGAAAGAATATAGTCTCCCTGTTCTGTTTCCATAAGAGAGAAATTTTTTAAATGGGCGTCACCATTTGCAATGAGATAGTTGAATACAAGAATCCGGAAAAACTCAAGCATCACTACTGGCGCTGCCGATACATATTGCTGAATTAGTTTTGCTATATCAAGATAGGACGCATTATACTTAAAATTATCTCCTTCTTTCTCCGGTGTCTTTGCAAGCAGCGTGGCAAAATCCTCTACCTGATATTTGCTAACTCCGTCGGGCTTATAATCAAAGCGGCGAGTGATATAGGCCGGCGAACCGTCATTAAAGAAGATCATACCACAGGCTGCTGTTTTTATACCAAATACCTGTTTGGCTATCAACATGCTTACGTGTTCATTGGCAGGTAAATCGTTAACCATCGCCAATCTCTCTGCCGGCACCGGTTTCAAAATATGGGTCCCTTCAGTATCGGTAAGGAGCAGATTGTTCTTCTGAAGTCGCAAACTGTATTTTTCCTGAACTCCACTAATGCTGATCCGCTTGCGTTTTTCATTATACTCACGGGATTGTTCATCGCTTTTTCCTGGCGACGCAAACGGAAGAATATGAGATACCTTTTTTGAACGACTGCCAAACAAAGAAAGCTGTGCCACCGGGCTATACGTGTGGTATCCTGGTTGAAGTGTAGATGGGCAACGATTAATTTCCGGTAGGCTCATGAATTTCTCTTATAGTAATTGGTCCGATACTATCACTACCAGTAGCGAGTAATAAATCGAAATAATCATTTTCGTCAATTTTTAATAAGCGGTTCTGTATCGCTTTATTGGATCCCTCACTTAACCTATTTATGAAGGCCGGAAACAGGACATCGCTCTCATAGGGTGCTTCTCTGAGCGGCAACGTGAGACTGACAGGCTGAGTGGCTGTGGCGAGATAGTTTCTGTCATACACAAAACGGTATATCCCCGCTGATTTTGACAAGATGCCGGCTAACTGACCATTGTAAAGTACCTGAGCTGCTCTCATACATTACTATTTTGCAAAGGAGTTTTTAATACCAATTCCAGATTTAACCCCAGAGGATCGGTCAACCGAAGAAGGGTTTCAAGCGAAGGGTTTCCTTTTCCCTGTTCAACCAACTGAATAGTACGTGTATTAACTCCAGACAAGTCAGCAAGCCGGGGCTGCACCAGGCCTAATAGCTCTCGTCGTTGGCGGATTTTGTCCCCAATTTTTACCATTAAATCACGCATTATAATTCGCTTTTTGGTGCAAATTACTAAAAACAGGTCAAACCAACTCATAAAAGCGTATTATAATTCGTTTTTATGAGTTATTTCAACGCTTCAACAGTTTGTCCCTTTTGCTTTAAAATTTGAATCATGGTTAATATTACGCCAAGGTCGGACCGTGGTAAAGTCACAGTGATAGACATATCTTTATAAAAATCAGCCACTCTATGAGTATTAAGCTTGCTCCGTCCAAAGTTTTGAAAGCGTACAAGGAGGAGGTTTTGAAATATATTGATGCTAATGGTAAATTAAGCGGTGATGCAGTCATTGACCTCTCTATTAAATTGTTTTCTTCCATTCAGGTGAAAGGTGTTGAGTATTCTGAAAGCGAAAACGACATGCTCTTGTTTCAATATGGTACATATGATTGGGGGGATAAAAAGGGTCTTCACGCATCATTTGATATTACAAGGCAATTTCAAAAAACAAACAGCGATGAATTTCACCAGCTGTCCATTACCCTCATTTTTGATCCCAATGTCTTAGACAAAGGTGACGTCTATAATACCTGGAGCTGTGATTATAGTGGCATAGACGAATGGGTTACTAAGATTAAGGACACAGCCGGATATTCAAAAATGAAGCAAGCTGAAATCCGAACATACGAAATAGATCTTCAGGAAACCTGATCTGCAGATCAACCAATTTGGCCGTTGGCAACGGCCAAATTAAGGTCAACAGACCATTAATCTGGCAAAAATTATCAAAATGGCAAGAATATTTATCACAGGATCAGCCGATGGGCTCGGACAATTGACCGCAAAATCACTGATAGCACAAGGGCATAAAGTTGTATTACATGCCCGGAATGAGGAACGCGGGCGTGATGCGATTCAAAAAAACCCGGAGGCTGAGGCTGTTGTAACAGGAGATTTGTCAAATATAGAAGAAACAAAAAACGTTGCCCGTGAAGTAAACAAATTGGGCGCCTTTGATGTAGTTATTCATAATGCGGGCGTTTACCAGGTTTCAGCAAAAGAAATTTTTGCCGTGAATACATTAGCGCCCTATATTCTTACATCTCTGATTGAAAAACCGAAGCGGCTGATCTATATGAGCTCGGGAATGCATTTACAAGGGCGCCCCAAGCTCGATTACTTCAAAACTGATATTAGTCGCATTACGTACTCTGATTCAAAGTTGCATGTGCTGATGCTTTGCCTGGCAGTAGCAAGAAAATGGAAAGACGTTTATTCGAACGCAGTTGATCCAGGCTGGGTTCCTACAAGAATGGGCGGCCATGGCGCGCCGGATAATTTACAGGAAGGATACAACACACAAGTGTGGCTTAGCACCAGCAACGATACAAAGGCAAAAGTGAGCGGTCGTTATTTTTATCACCAAAAAGAAAAAGATCATAACCCGGAAGCCGATAATGTTCCATTGCAGGAGCAGTTTTTGAATTTGTGCTCAGAAATTACGCATGTTTCATTTCCTCATCAATAAAAGAAAGGAGATTGTATGATTTTACAGGAAACATTTACGCTGTCTAATGGCATTGAGATCCCAAAGCTAGGTCTTGGAACCTGGCTGATAAATAATGAAGATGTGGTACAGGCTGTGAAGGAGGCTGTAAAAATTGGTTACCGGCATATTGACACCGCTCAGGCATATCGGAATGAAAGCGGAGTTGGAGAAGCAATCAGAGCATGTGGTGTGAACAGAGAGTACCTGTTTATAACCACAAAGCTTGCGGCTGAAGTGAAGTCGTATAAGCAAGCCGTAACAGCCATTGATGAATCACTGAAAAGATTAGGGCTTGAGTATATTGACCTGATGATTATTCATAGCCCGAAACCATGGGCAGAATTCAGTGGAAATGAGCATTACTTTGAAGGAAACCGTGAAGCGTGGAGAGCACTTGAAGAAGCTTATACAGCAGGAAAACTTCGCGCCATTGGTCTTTCTAATTTTGAAGAAGCAGACATCGATAACATCCTTGATTCCTGTTCTGTAACACCTACGGTCAATCAGATCCTGGCGCATATAAGCAATACACCCACAGAGTTGATTACCTATTGCCAGGAGAAAGACATTCTTGTAGAAGCATATTCACCAATCGGGCACGGAGAATTATTGAAGAATCAGGAAGTGACAGCAATAGCACATAAATATAATGTCTCTGTGGCCCAATTAGGTATTCGTTACTGCCTACAGCTTGATCTGCTCCCACTACCTAAGACCGCCAACCCACATCATATGAAAACCAATGCGGAAGTGGATTTTGTTATCTCTGAAAAGGATATGGAGTTCTTAATGAATATGCGGCCAATCGAGCATTATGGAGAGGCGAGCAAATTTCCTGTATTCGGCAAGAAATGAATCGCGAGGATATAACGAACGTTATATGCAACTATGCCGGTAGTTAGTCACGAGTCTTCTTCGCTTCGCTCAGTTGAGTTGGCGGATGCCCAAATAACTTTTTAAATGCATATGAAAAGTGCGAGAAGTTTTCAAATCCAAGGTCAAGGTATATGTCTGACGGCTTTTTATTTTTCTTGTCAATAAGATAGTAGGCTTCTTCCAGCCGCTTTTGTACTAACCAATGGGCAGGTGTTGCCTGAAATACTTTTTCAAAATCCCTTTTAAACGCAGACAAACTTCTACCTGTTAAATAAGCAAACCGTTCTATGCTTACATTGAACATGTAATTACGGTTCATGAATGCTACCAGGTCTATTTTCTCGGGGTCGCTGAAATCAAAGAAAATATTTGCCAGTTCAGGGTCCGATTTCAGCAATATCAAAAGCAATTCAGTTCGCTTCACCTGTAAAAATTCGTCTTCTATTATTCCCTTTTCGTTAAAATAGGGCGTTAGTGATTGTATGAAATTTTCAACGAGTTTATTTTTAGTTAAAGAGATAATGGCGTTTACGGTTTTTTTGTTTTTAGCCGTGAACTTATAGGTGTCATTAAATACTTTTAGAAATTCCTGCTCAAACAAAATATAGATTTTCTTAAAAGCGCCATTGTCGGGCACCTTGGTATATCTGGCCAAATGATTTCTCCGTCCTATTCCGCAATCACCCTGTTTTACTTTATATTCTTTGCTTCCGTCGTAAACGAGCATTGAGCCAGAAACCAAATACATAAAGCAATGGTTTGGTATAAACTGCTCGTTAGAAAGCGAGGGAGTTACATAACAGGACGAAATGGCTGTTTCTTTCATTGTTTACTTTTTAATTAACCCTAATTGTAACAGGGTTTCAGCTGTAGCTACAATTGCCTCCTCATTTGAGCGGGGTGACCAATTTAATAAATTTTTTGCTTTCTCCCCGCTGGCTTGCATATATTGTCCCAATAAGGTAACCAACATTTTTAACGATGGATTTCTTAATGCAGCTAACCGTAGAATCCAATTGGGTAGTTCTTTAACGGGCGCTCTTTTTGCGTCATCCCCTAATCTGCGTTTTAGAATTTTTGCCACATCGAGCATTGATAAAGCATCTCCGGTAGTTGCCAAAAATCTTTCGCCTTTAGCTTTTGCGTGTGTCATGGCCAATAAGTGCAAATCGGCCACATCACGAACATCCACATAACAGGAAGTAATTTTAGGACAGGCTTTAATTGTTCCTTCTAACATTTGCCGAACCATTTGATGGGAATGAGAATAATCTGGTCCTAAAATAGGTCCCATTACACCAACAGGATTTACCGCCGACAATTCAAGATTACCGCCTTCGCTTTTTATAAAATTCCAGGCTGTTTTCTCTGCAATGGTTTTCGATTTTTGATATGGATGGATGCTTGCGTTTATGTTCGTCCAATCCTTTTCTGTGTAAGGCGTTTTTCGATTTTTGTGTCCGCAACCAATGGCTCCAAAAGCAGAAGTTAAAACCACGCGTTTTACATTTGCGTCTCTTGAAGCGCGCAACACACGTAACACGCCATCTTTTGCCGGGTTAATCAATTCGTCTTCATGCTTAAATTTTATAGCAGGCGTAGGGGATGCTACATGTAACACGTATTCACAACCTTTTACGGCTTCCGGCCAATTATTGTCCTGAGAAAGGTCTGCCTGAATAAAGGAAAGATTATCAAACGACATGATGCCGCCGTTTTTAAGCATCCCTCTTACTTCGTCTTGCCGGTTCAACGATCGAAGTGTGGTTCGCACGGTATAACCTTGCTGCAACAATTTCAACATGCAATGAACGGCAATAAATCCTGATCCACCTGTAACTAAAACTATTTTCTGATTGTTTGAACTTGTCATCTCTTTAAGTTTATACCACAAAGGTCATCATTTAAAGAGCGGCTTGTTTTGTTATAAAGTCCAATTTATTGTGTTGTAAAGTTCAAAGGCTACAATACACTATTGATCAGTGAAGCTATTCAAAAAAAGGCATACCCGGTATCGCATATTTTTTCATACCAGCTTCATTGATCTCAACACCAATACCTGGTTTTTCTGATACAGTGATAAAACTGTTGTTGACCCATTCGCCATCATAGGTTACAATTTCTTTGAACATGGGTTGCGTATGAAAATAACTCTGCCATTCGAGAATCATGAAATTGGGTACTGAGGCGCAAACATGAGCAGAAGCCATAGCACCCAGAAAAGAAGCTACCATATGCGGAGCAAACGGTACATAATACAGGTTCGCCTGATTAGCGATCCGTTGTCCCTCACCCAGCCCACCACATTTCTGTAAATCAGGCATTACAATATCTACCGCACCGATCTCGAGCATTTTTCTGAACCCATAGGCCAGGTATTGGTTCTCACCAACGCATATAGGTGTGGTGGTGGAATCGGAAATCAATTTATAGGCTTCTATATTTTCAGCCGGTACAGGCTCTTCAAGCCACATGAGGTTCAATGGCTCGAGGCGTTTGGCAATAGCATGCCCGGTTACGGCATCATAACGCCCGTGCATATCTGCACAAATATCAATGTCTGGCCCTACCGCCTGACGGGCAGCGGCCAATTGATCGTACATGCGTTGCAGTTCGGCCGGACTAGCCGTCCAGTTATACTGATCGTACTTATTAGGATCGTTTGCCTGATCGAGATCGAACTTCATCGCATTGAAGCCCATTTTTTTGGCAGCGAGCGCTGCTTCGGCAAAATCATTAGGTGTAGGCAGGTGTCGTTGATACAACGCCGTATCGCAATATACGCGCACCTTATCGCGGAACTTACCACCCATCAACTGATACACGGGCAGTTGCAATGCCTTACCGGCCAGGTCCCACAAGGCGGTTTCTATAGCGGATAATACAGCTACGTACATGCCGGCCTGAGCTCCCTGAAAATGCCCGGATTTACGGAGATCTTCAAACAGGCGATTGACATTTAACGGGCTTTTCCCTTTTAAGCGTTCTCCCAAATTTTTTACCAGATGATATGTACCGGCAATGGCATCGACTCCTTCGCCACAACCCCACAGATCCTGGTTAGTATAAATTTTTACA
>Ga0105239_10000651_pt1 | contig 49424 bp, 39 predicted proteins | sample KBSC44metaG_FD_92761 | JGI IMG/M metagenome (GOLD analysis project Ga0105239, IMG submission 92761) | Corn rhizosphere microbial communities from Kellogg Biological Station, Michigan, USA - KBS C4-4 metaG | ecosystem: Host-associated > Plants > Roots > Rhizosphere > Soil | place: Michigan, USA...
AGTTCAGCCTGGTCACGTGATGCAGCCTCGTCCTCCATCGGCTGACCTTCCGCTAGCTCTCCCCTGGAACGCGGGGCGCCTATCCTGGCGACCTCATCTGTGACCTGGTTCGTAATACTTAGTTAGTACTACTTCGCGGTCCGAATTATAATAGTAGAGCGCGATATTAAGTCTATTTATATTCTTTAGTCTTTTATAAAACGGTTAACGGGGCCGATAATTGTTTATAGGAGCTCATCCTAATTAGAATGGAAGTGGACGTGACAATAGAGCCGCCGGAGCGATACCTTATTATAGTCTATAGTCTGTAAAGATTTGCGTGTATAATACTTTCAATGGTCGTCTGAATATTACACTCGTATGTTTCGTGTCCTCCCCCTCTCCTGCCCATGATTTACTCTAATGTAACCCCTGGAGTAGTCATATCACCCGAAATATGTCCAACCCAAGGTCCTCACCTGTTCCGAAAGTATTCAAAGGACCACTCTCAAAAAGCCAGCCAGCACGCAGCTCAACTTCCTGCCGGGAAGTCGAAGCAGAAGTTATCCCCTTTGAACTGCTTGATGATACTATTGTGGCAGTCGTTGAAATGATCATTGCCAATACTACCGTGAGCGAAGCTAATTTCCATGAGATAGCCGTTGCCCTCCTGCACGCATCTCCGATTGGAGCCGAAAACGCAGCGTCGCCCGTCGTGGAGATAGGGGCAGATCTGACCGACGTCGATGCCGCGGCCCTCGATGCGCATCCTGTAGCGGGCGAGGCCGCTGTCGTTGAAGCTACCGTCGTTGTACATCTTGAGCTCGCAGCGCTGGTAGTTCGGCACCTCCCTCCATCTACCATTGCAGTTGTTGTCCTTCTCGTCGTAGATGTAGGAGGGAAGCTTGTCGAGCCCGCGGAACTTGGACCCGCATTGGAAGCCGTTGGCTGTGTTGGGTTTATATCGGTCCACGAGTGTATCGCTGACACGCGTCGCAATCTTGAGCCCGAACCAGCACTTGCCGTATTCGCCGGTTCCGGTGAACTCGTTGTTAGCTTCGCCGTTGTTGCAGTCCCTAGCGCTTCGGATAAGAGTGTGGAGGTCGACGCCGTATTCACCGAGTTTCTGCAGGTACTGGTCCTCCAAACGGAAGGGCGCTTCGCCACTGAAGGGTTTTCGTTTGATTGTGTAGCATTGGTTGTCGATCAGTAATTGACCGAGGGCGGTGCAGAGTTCCGGCCCAGACTCTGGTGCATTTTCCTGACGCTCGACGTAAACCTGCAGTCCCGTGAGAAGGTTGCCAATGAGGGCTCCTTGCTATTTGTGATGGTCAGCTTGTGTACTCATTACGTGGTCGTGAGATGTTTGTGCACGTACCATTCCCTTGAAACCCTTGTTGAAAGCTTGCACGAAGTCATTCTTCTGGATGGGAACCAGAAACTCGCCCCCCTTGAAAATCTCGGCAATGGGGAACTCGACGTCCTTGTTAAGCTCGCGGACACCCAACTTGCCCATGCGTTCGATCATCTGGCGTAGTAGTGGATCATCACTTCCTTTGCCGTTGACTTCGCCAAACAATGCCTCGAGCATTCGGTCCATCTCGTCTCTGGTCTTAGTGAAAAATGTGGCCAGATACTTGTTCATACCCGCTTCGATCTCGTCGTATTTGGGTTCTTTAGGTTCCTCATCTTTCATATTTTCCGCGCCAGCATTAAGGCCGATGCCCACTAAGGCCAGGAAGCTGGAAGCAACGTTGCCTCCTGGAATCAAGCCAACTGCTTGCTCAGCGACACCAACACCTGAAGCCCTTGAGTTAGCCCAATCCTGACCAAGCTAGAGAATATGGAGTTCTCTTACCGAAGGCCACATTTTTGATCGCCAACGGAACATTATATGCTTCGGGGATATCTGGAAGTTTGAAATCCTCCAGAATTGACTTCATGTTCAGAGCTCCCGTGATGCCAACATCTTGGAGAGTCTCGCCGATCACATCGAAAGTTGACTTTACACTCGCGGCTAGGAAGCGTGTGATATAGAAATTCTGGGTGTTGCAGTCCGTTGGTACCGGTGCGAGGGGGCATAAAGCCGAGTTTCTTTGGCCACAAGCGAGGCCTTCGTTGCGATTAGTGACTTTCCTGGTGAGGCCATTGACCCATGCCTCTGAATATCATTAGAGACTTGTTCCAAGAAGGATGAGTTGTACCAACCAGGGCCGTTAGCCTTCAAGTAATCGTTGAGTAGCAGCTCTGCACCGCTGGCGGCCCATGTCTTTGGTTCTCGAGGATCGAGATCGCAAGCAGCTTCCATGGCAACTGCTACGGAATTTGTCAACGCGAGGTCAAGGGGCTGGTCTAGCGGAATTCCATCCTGTAACTCAGGAGTATCAGATTGACCGCTGGTATCAACCAGAGAATCTGCAAGTGTTAGGGGATTAATAGAAGTTTCTGCAGGCGGTGGTCCTGTGAGAGTGAGGGTTCCATCAGTAGCAGTTTCTTCAGGCGGTGTTGCAAAATCTGTCAGGGTGAGAGTTGCATCAGTCGCAGTTCCTTCAGGCGGTATTGAAAGATCCTCGCTTTGAGGCAACGGACTGCCATAAGTGGTTATGGCTAGCACAAGGCCGCCCATCAGAGTCGACACGCGAACCATTATGGTAAGGTCTGTTAATGAAAGACTGGGTAGATAAACTTTGACGCTGCTGTACGTAAATGAGTGTCTGTCACAATCTGGTGACGAAGTAATGAGTGGCTATCAAGTCCCGCTTGAAGAAAACAAAGAAAGAAAGCTAGTTGCAGACAAGAACAGGACAACAGTGAGCACTGAGAGCCATGATATAAACATCCGAATACTTTCTCATAGCCAGAGCCAAGAACGATAGGATAATAGAATCCCTATAATTTCCGGGATGTGACATTGCAGTCGTCGCAGTGGTAGGCTCGATTCCTTCGGCCATGACAATGATCCATCCAGCCATCCTCTAATGTCGTAGATGGTATATGCAGAGGAGGATTTGTACGAGATAGATTTGTTGAATCGATCTATCGGGTCTTGGACGCCAGAAAGTGTTTCGAATGCCCCGTGCCATTGAACGGATAAACCCCCTGGACCTGAATTTGTTACATGGGGTATTGCAAAGTGAGGCCCTTCTACCCCTGGCTCGCTAGACCGTAGGTGCACGTGACCGGACGTCCTATACTTCATCCCGAAACTGAGCTACGGCGCTGGACTCAATCCATTATTATTAGACCTGACAATTGCGGTACGGGTACGCTACTTTGTCGAGTTGTATCGTCCAGGTGGATATGAGCAGCACCAGAACAGGCGGTTGCTTGCACTTTCGCGCGGGCGGATCTCGGACTTGGCGTTTCAGGGGATGATTGTCACAGATGTCAAACTTGGGATTCTGGTATACCAAGCCGAGCCATCGTCTCGCAATACAGTCGACAGGAGCAAAAGTCCTTGGCGCCATCCAATCCGTGAGTTCAGTTTTACTTAATTGGATGGGAAAGAGAAATGGACGGCATACAAGTTTACGAAAAGTGTCTATAACTAAATGCGACCCCTCGTTTTGCGCGCTCGAAGGTATATGAAAACGGTAAACGAAATTGCACCACGGTGATCATCGGACCAAGTAAATACGTAAATAGTCCGAGCGAAGCCGAGAGTCTAGATTAGGCGGAGGTAATATGTCGACCCTAGAGGCCTTAGAACATAGCGGACGGCGGGCCGATAATGCAGTAATTACTCGATTTTCCGGAATTGATTAAGATTGCGATAGGAAGGCAGTTCATGCAGCAAGAGAAATATTATCTATAGGCAATAAGATAAAGTGTGGTTCGGTTATGGAAAGCCTACGTAAAACTGCACTATGTACTGCAGCATCTAAAGGGGCCTTTCACCGGGATAAAGTTTTTAGTATTAGTTACTACTAAGGTTAACACGTAACTACTAAGCTAGTATAACTATTAATATAAGTAGAGTAAGGAAAGGAATAAAGTATTAAAAGAGTATATAAATAGGATTAATATAAATCTTTTAAAATATATAAATAAGATTAAGAAGAGCGTAAGTATAGAAATAGATATTTATTAATAAGAATATTAACTTTACGAAGGGGGTTAGTTTATTATATAATATAGTCTAATAACTCTTAGTACTAGATAATTAACTATATCTCTAGTTATAGATAATCTCTTCTCTTTCTCTCTCTCTCCTTAAAGACGGCCCTACTAAATAGATACTACTACTGTAGTACAATCAATTAATGAGTACTAATAAAGCCTCAACCTTCTCTCGATCCCTATATTTCATGTGACACCTGGCCATGGTCCTCGTATTTCCCAGGGCCACAGAACTATATTTCAGGATCTACTGGAGAAGACTGAAAGTGCATCGTTACGTATGGTAGACTCTCCAGGATAGTGCGTTGCAGTCGAAGTCTCCTAGAGGAATTCTCGCTGGATCTATCTTATGCCCTTGTACTCCGCAAATGCTTCTCCTTAAACCGCGTCGATATACCTACTCCAGCGCCACTCACGAGGGTACCATAACCATGAGAGTTGTTCAGGCTCCCTGCACAAGTGAGCCGCGCTCAGCCTTTATGTGAGACGTCTATATTGTGTCCGCGCTCGATTTGAGAGGTGAGGCTTTCGAGGTCACCGATGCTTACAGCTTTATAAATATGCCTCACGACGCTTCTGAAAGCTCTGCTAGAATTGATCTCTGCTGGTCATCTGAGTTGCGACGAAGGAGATTATGCACCGAATGGATAGTAGGAGTATCGCGAATAACTTGAAGGGTCGGGAGCCCGGTTTAGCTCCTTTCGCTTAACTCCCTGAGTCGTGGGCAATGTGTAACTTGGATAGCACACTATACCAGTAGATGTCTTTACTCCTTAGGTATGGTCCCGCCTAGCTTAACGGATTGGGGCCTGGGCATGGGACGTGTCGAGGAATCGATTGCCGTCCTGAAAGATCCGGGATCTGGCACACTGACTCCGCGACGCCACTCCAGTAGGAGTGCCATCTAAATAGGACTGCGGTCGACAAGAAATGTGGCTCTCCCAAATAACTGCCGAGTCAGCAGTTATCCTGAGCATTTTGGGCGATTAGTCCGGACTCCGCACCGTCCTAAATAGGGGGGTCGGGATCACACTGGGGTGAGCCTCGGCGTTCTGCTCCACCCATCTTCCAGCCTGGCTTTAGCTGGAATTGTGTCCTCACCGAGAACCATTCATTCTACAAACCTGGCATCCCACATCTCATACATCTTTCTCTCATTACGGCCTGTGTAAATACTACAACTTTCCCTGACTCCTTGTATGCTAGCCACAGTATACCAATCCGATCTCTCCCTAAGGTGTGTAGAAGAACGCGCGTGCTAGGATTTTAAAAACCTAGCCCAAAAACCCGCGGATCAATGTTGTTGTGAGGGAAAGGGGCAAACTCCCTATCCTAGGAGCCGTACATCGTGTGCCGAAGTCCAATGGCTGGTGTTTGATCTCACTTCAAGGAGCGCAGAATGTCTGCGTAAGAAATTTCCGATTCTATACTAGCTATTCTTCCCCTGTTTCGATCGTGACAAGAAGTTGAATGGTTGACTTCATCGGTTTCATTGGGTGGGACAGGACCTGAGGGCTGCCCTCCGCCTTTATGGCCCCGGTGTCCTCAATATACGATTCTCTAATCTTGTCAGTGGTTGAAGAGGAGCGGAAATCTTCTAGCACGGATAGTTCATGTCGTATTTCAGCATGTGCTTGTCCGGGAGTTGCATTTGAATCGATAATTTCCAGATTCATAGATTTATCTGCTGAAGGGGTATTCACGAGGTCAACCAGCTTAGAGAGTATGTTTAGTTCAAGCTTTAGCTTGACACTGTAAACGAAAGCTTTGATGGCTTCCTGGTAGAGTTTAAGGTGTTTGTATTGTAGGATCACGAGGGCAGTCTAAAGCTTCATCGGTATAGCGCGCCGCAGTTTATGTCGCATCTCTTGTCAGTAATTTCGATGGACTTTGATTCTGATCCTTCCCCTATTCTGCTCAATTGAACCTACGAGCTCGTCGTTGCATGGCCATTGCGACAACAACTCAGGACTCACTAAAGTGCTAAACCTTTACCCGGCTAGACTAATTTTCCAAGATCATTTTTCACTACCCAAAGACACTACAGTCAAAGCGCGATGCCTGACAATCTGAATCATTCTTACACTGGTCGATGATACACTGCTTGTCTGAACCAGGGCAGGAGCTCGCGCCTAGCTTATTCCCACAAGCTGCATATGCGGGAGAGTTCGTGTCGGGTCCCTGTGGCGGCGGTGGTGGAGGGGGTGGCGATGGCGGCTGTGTCGGTTGAGGTAGATTGTCTGAACCAGGTGAGGTTGTGTACTCAGTTGGGTCCCCAATGGGAAGACCACCGTCCCCAAGTTGGGCGTTAGGCAGAACATCAGTTGATCCATCCAGTTCAACAATCTCGCTGTCTTCGTCTTCGCAGATCTGCTGCCCGTCTTCTGTCTCGATGAGGTCGGTGCAAGGTACTACCCCGGGGTCGGCAAACAGCCTCGCCGCTTCTTTGGAATCGACCTGAAGGACTTGTGCGAGGTCGTCGAGATCGCCCAGAGTGACCTCACCATTAGCAATCTTCAAAGGATCCCAGACATCAGGCGTGGATCCCTCATCGATCGGCTCCTGAAACTGGGGTTGATCTGAAGGTTCTTGTCTCTTGATTTTAGGGATAATTGGGTCAGTGACCTCGAATGGTCTATCACGTCCAATATCTGGTAGGTCGACCCGATAATGGCCCTGCAACTCCAGCCATTTGGCGAGGAAGTAATACGCGAGGTTATCAGCTTCCCGCTATGTTAGTTATTCTCCCCAGGACCGGTAGGTTTGTTGGGGCAGCTTACCATTCGTCGCAACATGTTTTCCACCTTTGGCGAATTTATCAAGACGTGCAAGGACTTTGGTGTAATATGGGCCATATGCCTTCCTCTCGACGTTTTGGTAAAAATTGTTCCCCGTATGTTTTTTTACTGTGAATTTAATGTCCTTGACGTGCCCGTTGCCTGGTGCGTACTTCTCCCAGTGCGCATCGACGTGGAATAGCTCGTGAACCATTGACTGCTCTATAAAGTGTTAGTCGTCTAAGGCTGTACAAGGAGTGCACTTACCTCGGCATGCGTAGTTAGTTAGATCTCGCCGGGCGTTCGGAGAGTCCTTCCACTGGACATATTTGTCGAAACATGGCTTGCGGACGTCGAACCAGTTAGGACAGAATCCCATAGTAGGAGGAGCTCCTCCCCTCCTTCGAGTAAAGGCATCGACTCCACTGGCACGATATGTGATTCGTCCTTCTAGACGGACGGGCAACCAGCACCTGCTGTTACCTAGCGAATCGTAAGTGAGATTCTACAGGTACACCGGCAGCCGTGGGAGGGATTACATTTATTGAAGTCTTCTTGGGCGACACCAGGGAGACAGAAATCACCTTTAGCATCGTCGGTAGGCATCCCATCACAAACCACGCGTATTTCGGGGCTAGATCCATCAGGGGACGAATCTGCGACCCCTTCGATCATCCCTATTAAAGTATAAGTATACTGATCAACGTCTCTGTAATTATCCTATTACCTCTGATCCTATTCTGGTATTCTCCGTTTTTACTCGGTTCGCCGAAGAAGTCAACCGCAACCTGTATTGGAGTTAGGCTTGATAAGCTCTTTGACTCGCCACCACGGGTAATGAGACTGAGGCAAAGAACTTACCGCTTCATTGAACTCGATATTGCCCTTAATCTTACTCCCCATACCGACCATATTAATCCAAGCAGTGGTCAAAGCATCCTTCATGTCAGGTGTGCAACCTTTGAACTCAAGAAGAGCCACCGATTTCGGAACTATAGAACCCTCCTTTATTGAATGATTGAATTGAATCTCGACCGAACCATCTTCACGATAGACGGACGCTGGGAGGGCAACCGTCGGCTTGATAAGCGGGTGGACGGCGAGTGCCGAGAGAAAAAGTGAATATATCAACATCCTCAATGAACGTAACAACTGAATAAAAGAAAGTGTGTATAGATCGAGAGGTAAAGGTGGTCCCGGTACGATAGGAGCCAGCTTTTATCCATTATTGTTAATTTACTTATCATTACTTGGTAGCTATTAGGAATTAGGACACAACGTTTCAGACGTTCATTTTGGAATACTAACTCTAGGAAGGATTCGGCCCCATCCTGAGGCAATAACTAACAGCGTAGGGCTTGGAGATGGTATAGCTGTAGACTGTCCGTGGTCTGTCCATACAAACGGTAAAGCGTAATGAGATGGGAGAGACACTAGTATATTGAAGGATCGAGGAACATTAGGGCTGCATTCTCGGACAGAGGTTCAGTTACTGGGCCTATGTTCTCTCGTGCCGCGGAATATAACACTCACAATAGTGGTTTCAGTATCTTTTGCACGTTTCAAGGAGCCTAGGCAACCTTAGCCTAGATTAGGGCTAACATGAATTGCTTGGGTCTTACACTCTGTATCTTATGAGCAACCAAGTTGGCGGTAACTAGTGGTCGATCTCCGCTAACGCACTACCCTTGCAATAGAGAAGATAGGACCGCTATAGGCCTGAGATATACTGACCTATTCTTGACGGACTAGATGTCGGATAATCTACTAAACTGCTACACCACTGCACCGCGATGGTAGAGCTAAATTAACGAAGGTCGCAGCACTAAGGATGATCACGATGAAGTGCGCGGAGTTAGGCCACCCTTTGAATACTCCAAACCCCGCTAAATCTCAGCCACATCGCACTAAGCCTTCCCCTTGAAGAAATTTCGAGTTCCTAGCTTGCTTGGTAGGCATTTACGGAGGGTCTAATGGTCTCGGGCACGCGCTAGAGGGAGAGGGGGCGCATCATTATAAATGACAATACTTGGGATTCCGAGTTTCTCCTTTACCTGAAGAAAGATATCAACAATATTATCAGTCTTCGAAAAGTCACTTGTGATATTCAGTCGGCTGTCGGTACTGTCGGCTTCCCGTAGTGAGTGGGCAGCTAGTGCAACCTTGTACCCATTGAAGGCAAATTTGCTGGCGACGGCCTGCCCAATGTTGGAACCAGCGCCGAGAATTAGGACAACAGGAGACTTGGCGGCCATCACGTCAAATGGAGTTCATTCAGAATGAGCCGGGTGGGAATAATTGGGACTTGGTCATGGCTGATAAGAAGGAAAAATGAAATATCAGCCTCGAGGGTGCAGGATTCCAATCACTATATGCACCCCAGTTTCTTCTCAAGATATACATCCATAGCTTCATGTCGACTATGAGTCTCTCAGCCTTCCGTAATGGTAATTGATCTGAGCCATTATAAATCATTTCATCCTATGGCCCTTGGCTAGTATCAGTTGTGTGGAGTCCCCCTCAGAAATGGCTGATGTCAGCCAACACTTCGATTATAAAATGAATTCACCCGACCGAGCAGCAGTGTACACTTTATGGCTCAGCTAAGCTTCCATGGTGGACAAACCCACTATACTAGCAATTGATAACAATAAGCCAGTACTCGGAAGATTATCAAGTGATATGGAAGCGAGCGGTTCGATCGAGCCTTGCCACTCGTGGGTCGTTCCTACTTAAAGGGACAGGATAGAAGAGGGCTGTCACAGAGAAACAGTGAATCATCTCCAGTATCAACCTCAATAACAAGATCTTTGAATTTCTAATTTCTAATTACTTCTCATTCAGGAAGCGCACCTCAATACTTCTCACACAACATGTCTCTCAAGCCGATTACCCTCTGGGGCCACGACAGCGGCCCTAATGCTTGGAGAGTGGCGATGGTCCTCGAGGAACTCAACGTTCCTTATATTCTTAAGATGATTGACTTCCGGGATATGAAGAAAGAACCGTACGAGTCGATCAACCCCAATGGCCGCGTGCCTGCAATTCAAGACCCAAACACTAGCATCACCCTCTGGGAATCAGGCGCTATCATCGAATACTTGGTCGAAACCTACGACAAGCAATACAACATTAGCTTCTCACCAGGATCAAAAGAGCACTTCGAAGCGAAACAGTGGTTGTTCTACCAGGTCTCCGGGCAAGGCCCGTACTTCGGTCAGGCCGTGTGGTTCACTGTCTACCACCCCGAGAAACTCCCGGGAGTCATCGATCGCTACATTAACGAAATCCGTCGAGTTTCTGGCGTTCTTGATCGTTTCCTACAGGACAAGGATTTCCTCGTTGGCGGCAAGTTTAGCTATGCTGATGCATCATTTGTGACGTGGTATCTTATTATGTCTCTTTTCGCTGAGAACGTGAATCTTGAGGCGGATTTCCCTATCCTCAACGCCTGGCTGGAACGCAGCAAGGCTCGTCCAGCTATTGCAAAGATTATTCAGGATCGAGAAGCAGCTATAAAGGCGGGCAAGTAAGGCCTCGGGTTTCAAGAGAACTAGACGTGGATAGTCTAGCACGGGGATTGCTTAGAATTGCCAGCTATCCTCCGCTCATTCATTGGCGTGTTTAGACACATGAAAGGGCACGGACTGGCTATAGATAAGATTTCTCAGTACAAAAGAGGCAGTTTTATTCTGCTACCGATATCAGGGTCGGGTAGGGGGTGAAAGCCAACGGCTTAGAAAATGTAAGCTAAGTACGCTGTTTTCTGAGCCCGTTTTCGAATTCAATTCAATTGTAGGATACAGTCAAAGCAGCAGAGCCTTAGCCCGCTACTCTTTCATCCTTCTTTGTAACCCGAGATATTGACTAGTTTCTCCTCCTACCAACCCAGAAATTCTTCAGCGATTGTTGCCGACGGACTTCCCTTTCTTCATAAACAGACCTCAGCCCATGTACGAGTAGTGATTGGCAGGATTTTGCGTAAGCGTATAGCGCTTCTTGTTCTTCCGACGCCGCAGGCAACAGAACAAGATCAACAGGCCGACAACCACCACGACCGCGGACCCAACTCCAATTATGAGAGCTTTGTGTTGTTTGAACCAGTTTCCAATGTTGATTGATCCACCCGACCCATTTGATGATGAGCCTGACGACCCTGACGACCCTCCGCCGCCACCACGTCTAGGTGATCTCTCAAATATCACCGGTAATGTAGACGATGTGCTTGTCTTCGTGATACTAAGTAAAGCCGCCAAGAGGATGTCAGGGTGAGCCATAATATTCAGACTCCGGAATAGAAGAGGCTGCGAATGTCGAACCAGGGGTTACGCACTGACCCCCCAGATGTGATATCACTGGCAGTTATCTCTTGAATTATTGCTCTAGCTTTTCATAAAGCGCCTCAAGATAACGATGAGCAGAGAAGTAGACTGCAATCGTCCCTCATATATGAGAGATCCTCTTGGTATTTAACACCTCGAACTAACCATTTCTGCCCCCTCCCCAGCCCTACTCGGAAAGACCCCAGAAGAGAATGAAAACCTTGCTTGGACGAAATAATGAACAAAGTTTAATCGTATGCTGACTTCCAAGAGCAATAGTCTAAGTAGAACAGCAGGCACTCTAGGGGTCCACGAAGGAATGTGTCCGGACTAATCAACGGGGGTTGAAAGCAGTTGTCCAGCAGAGGTAGCAAGTTGCAACTACCCAAGTAGGTCTAACAATGATTTGGCAGGTAACTTTCAGAAGGACACCGCGAAGGGCGGGCAGGCTTCACCAATCCTTGCGCGAGAAGCCGCCTGCGGCAACACGGCGGGAAGTCAGCCCTGTGGCTTCTCCCTCCAGAAGGGGTGGAGTCTGCCTTGTGCTATCTTAAACCTTATAAAACTAAATTAGCAGATCGAACCGAAAAACGAGCCTTGCACCTAATAGGTCCTCGAGGTTTCTCAAACTAGCACTTGGTTTTCCAGCCTCGGGTTGAATCAAATTGGAGTGAGGCTGGCGCCTATCTCATCAGGAGCCACTAGGTCCTCTACAATCATGCACTCCTCGGAATATCAATTGTCATCCGCCAAACACGAGGCTTAACTCAAGACTACTATTATTCAATGCTTAGAAGAAGCTTGGTTAGGCTGGCAACAGTGAATAACGTGCTCCGTTATAGGGCTGGGAGCCAAAAAACTAAATCCCTCTCGCACTGCCTCCGGTCTAGGCTTGTCTGGATGACTCAGGGTACGGGCTGGGACAGGTTCTAGATACGAATGCAGGACATAAAAGGTGCTGTTCGCGAGGGGGTTCGGGATACTTGGCAAAATGCTTCAAAGCTTTGAATACGAGCCTTTGGTCCAGGCGGGTGCGAGGGAGCTCAATGGTGCCGTGGTTTCGGGCTTCATAGTTCTTCAACCTATTTGACCCCGAGACAAGTAGTGTTTATAAGAGCCCAGAAGCTTCGTTATTCAAGACGAGTCGTTTCATCGATCTGGTCCTTGAGAATTCTGGTGGTGTAAGAGCGCCACCGAAGTTGAGTTAATGCCAAGGCGAGCTGAAAATAACTCTTGTTCTGATCAAGCCCGCTTCAATATCCGGGCAATTAGCCGAGTTGTCGGAGCCGTGTTCATGGCACCATTAACTGGTAATGCAGCGATCTGTGAGTACGATGGCGTAACCGGTCAAAGAGAATTGGGGCCAAACCCGTTCCCCAGTGACAATCTCAGGAATAATCGTGTATCCGTACAGCTCAAGCCATCAGAACGTAAGGTGGGTGGGAAGACCAAAACGCCCCACAGAACGTGTGATGACCAAAATATCAGTCTGGAGAGATGCACATAAGCTGGTAACAGGATTATGATTTTGCCCTGGAAGTTGGACATCATCTATTATACGTCTTGCTTCTCCTTGTCCCCCGGGCCCACCTTGCTTCTTCCAACTCCACTGGTAAGCCAACTCCAGAGCTTTCGCAGTGAGTAAACAATGGTGCAGAGATACTGAAACCCTGCCACCCCGGCGTAGGCCCAGAGTACACTACCTACATACAGCAGGCCTTCTCCGCCATCGGCTGTTGGTCTAAATGTGGAGACTTTGGGAATGTTGGTGACCACCAGCACCAAGAAACTATTGAGAGTAATCCAGAGAAACACAGTGAGGGTGCGGAATGTTCGATACCAGTCCTCTTGCATCGTCGATAGGTCTCTTGTCCGGATCTCGGGAGGGCTTTTAGACTGGCACATATTGAGATTCGTTTCAAGTAGCCCATCAAGACCAGTGATATACTCAGTGAAGTTATGCAGAATAAGATCGCCTGTCTGGGGGTCGATTTCTTTGTAGACCTCATCTGGGATGTTCACATCATCACGAACTTTCACACTAGGCAATGCCATTGGGCGATCATCGCCTTTCACTCCCCATACAATGTCATGGACATTGCACCATGCATATGTCGATACCAGATTGACATAGACGGTAAGCCACAGCGGATACCAAAGAAACTAGTGCAGGCATTAGTCTCAAGCTGGGGCAGGAGAGTCAAGGTGTGCCTACCGATGCTAGTGTGTGGGGCTTCTGTCCAAGTGTCAGAGGTGCAATAAGCCAGATCACGATTATAGCAGTCAAAGGCCAGAGGAGAAATAGGAAGAGCTGCCCTCGTAATAAACTTGTCTCGGACGTTGCTGAGAGTCGATTGATCTCATGGGACGCCGAGACCATGAAGTATACCAGAGCAGCAAAGAGGTAACTTGAGACAGGTTAGCACTGCTTCGATTCAAAATCATTCCGGAAGACTCACCATCCAAACATGATCCATAGGAAACAAAGACAGCCATATAACTTGGTTGACTGGGGACGATTGCCTATGGACAGCACCACGCCAACTGCGAACGCCAAAACATACAGGTATGTCAACACCAAAGTTACCCAACGGCCCCCGAGCCCCCAGAAGACGTCGGATGTCATAGATGATGTGAGCACAAAAAAGAAGATGAACAAATTGCCCTGCCATGAGTTAGTATCTACTACCGTGATAGTGGGTTCCAACTTACCACGGCAAAATACTGTAATCCCGTAGTCAGCGATTGGTACAACGCGCCAACCAGCAGACCAAGACATCTGATCCACTTCTTGGGCGGCCCAGCCAGGGACATATAGCGAAATATATTTTTCAATTCATGCAATGTGGCGTAGAAATCTCCATTGAGCCATCGGCGGCGTTGGAGGCAAAATTCTACAAAGGTAGATGGTATATCCACAACGACCGCTGCAGAATCAACAGGTATCGTTCGCCAGACATCGAGTTTCGTGTGCAGTAAGCTAGAGGATATCGTCCGATCTTCGACAAGGAGTAAGTTTGCCTTGGTTAGGTTGTGATTGTAAACTCTTTCTGCCTCAAAGTAGTCACGAAAAATGCCCTCTGGATTGGATGCAGTCGTCCAACGATAAGCCGCAAATCCGCCTTTGTTGACACCAAAACGCCGGCCGAAGAATGATTCTAACGGTCTCTCAAGGGTATTGGTGAGTTCATACTCGAACTTTTGAAATGCCACGATGGGATTCATGGTTGCTGCTAGAGCTGAATCCGCGTAACTTGTGCAAAAGCCGGTGGTTGCGGCTACTGTGGGATTTTCATGCAGCGGTTTCCACAGACGGTAGAGAGCCTCATCCCGGGGGATAGCGCCAGCATCGAGAAAAACGCAGATAGTAGGGTCCAATACTCTGCATATTGCTGTCAGGAACCACCGGTGACTGTTGATTTTCTTCTGATTCTTCTCCTTCAGGCAAAAGATTGTTTGGCAGGGGACCCCTGTTGCAGAATCAAGATGAACTGATACCTGGGTGCCGTCAAAACTAATGGCGCTATGAGTGGTGTACTGCAGTTTGCTTAGTGACATATAGCAAGAATTGATCTACATAATTACCTCGAACATATGCATCTGGACCTCACGGCCATCGACAGCTTGCACTATACCAACATCTTGGTAGACCCCAAGTGCAGCCAGTAGTGACTTGGTTTTCTGGTTGATTCTGTTCCGCCCATCGGAAATAATGCACACAACGACTTTCTGCCAGGAATTAGGGCCCCATGGTGCAGCCCTGTCATCTCTTTGAAGGCTTTTGATGTTGCGATGAACAGCCTCCAAGGTCTTGCCTAGAAGCCATTCCTCTTCATTATACATCGTGATTGCGATGCATATCTCAGTCTGCCTGGGCTTCTTGAATAAGCGTTGCTGCAGGGTGTATCCTTCATGAACAAAATCTGATGGGTCGCAAGTGACGGGTGTGTACCTAACATGGGAGAACTCGTTCCGAGAGGTGGTTTGATATCTCTGTTGCAATCCGGATCGTACAGGATTGATGCTGTTGTAGAGTTTTGGCGCAACAGGCAGATCTAGAATCTGATGCGTGCCCCGGAATCGCTGATAACGCACATACTGCTGGGGAACCTCGTCCAGATGATCGTCACCCCATCGATAAGAGCCTTGTTCAAGAACAGGCAGATGTGGCTTTTGCACTGTCACAAGATGCGCAGCACCAGATGTATCATTGAGTTGGAAGTCGGGGTTGCTCAGGTCGAGCATTTTAGCAACATCCGTCCCCCTACTTGTTCAAGATCTGGCGACCTACCCTTGTAGCCACCAGGTGTGAAGAGCCCTAACCTCAGAGCAAGATCCTTCTCCTCGCGAAGATCATACCCGCACGAGCATGTAAACAGGGTTCTTCACTGTCAACGCAGGTAGGAACAATGTGCCTCTAGCAAAACGCGCAAAACAACACGATTTCTAGGACAAACGAATGCCCAAGTTGGCCCTGAACTAGGAATTGGGAGTGGAACAAGATGCCGACTGGGACCAGCCGGGGCCTGGACTCCCGCTTCACACGCGAGCGAGGAAGGCCCAAATCCCTGACCCCCTTTCTGAGATGGGGCGCATCGTCCACGGCCCACGATTGGGTTCAAGGTTGGTTTTAGCCTCCCGTCTCGGTTTCGGCCGAAAGTTCGAGACCCTGTCTGAGGTGACTGTGGCTGAGAAGCTCTCGTATTTATTGGACGCCATCCAGCCACGGGGGGATCTCCAGCTCGACACTACAATTTCTGGTCGTGAATTATTGAAACTTGTGACGCCTCTGAAGGGCCACGCGGACAAGACCATGACGAGTTGGAATTCAGGAGTGCGTGGAGAGCCAAATTCCTAATCTTCGTCACTTTGACAAGATGTGGAAGTCTTCCCATTTTCATTGCAGATAACTACGATGGCTTTTGTGCCTCAATTGATGGATTGTACAATCTTCCCCAAACTGCTTCCGCCTGCCTGAGAAAACAATGAACACTGCTGTAAGCAAGCTTCAGGCCAGCCTTGTAGCCGCGACTCAAGAGACCACCATTGCCTTCGCAAATTTGAACTTCGATTTCGCTCTCTGGAAGGTCGAAGCCCCGCCCTCGTACCAGCCACTTGGTGCTGCGTTGTCATTGCAGCGCCGCAACGCAGCAGAGAATGGAATGCCTCACGTCATTGCCCGTCGCCTCGGCACTTTGTTCGAGACTCTTCTACCCCAGATTCCTAGCCTCGTAAACGCCTACGGCGCCCGTGCATCAGAGATTATCCAGACCCCCGGAACCAATCCGTCTGGCAGTAAAGAGCATGGGCCCTTTCAAAAGTTTGTAGGGCTTGACGGGACAAGCATATGGGCGGCGGCAACTTCAGGTCCGAGTGCGGTCGCCGTGCACCTTCTTGCTTGTATGCTAGCACGTGTGTGGTCACCAGCCGAGGCAGTCTCGATATGGGAAGAGCTTGTCGCGGAGCGCAAGAAGGCGCTCGTTCCTGACAACGATACCGACACGATACCTACTCGGGACGTTGTAGCCGCTCAACTTGCGATTGATCAATCCCAGCTCGCCGAATGGGACGCAAGCGCACGAGCATGGCTTCGAGCCGCCGACGCCTCTCCCTCTGTCAAGAAACAACAGAAAGATGTGATTTCACTGTTGAGTAGCGTGAGTATTCCAGTTGGCAGTCAGCCGAAGGTGTATGATAGCGTTTGCAAAGCATGGATCACAGCGCTCTCAACAATGGACAAACTAGTGCAAGGCCACCAATACAGCGCCCAAGATGGTGCTGTTCTCGTTGCACTCTCAGCTTGGCACCTTTATCCCAACGTCGTGGTATTAGGAACCAAAACCTGTGAGCTCACTCAGTATGATCAACTGATAGGAAACGGCGGTACGTTGACGATAGGACTTCAAAACTCTCCAGAGATATCTGCGGGCGTTCATTGGTCTTTGTCATTAGCTCATCTACGCTACTACGGGTCTCCGGTATTGGCTCATGGAGTGGTAGATGCAGAATCAAGCAGACTTACGTTCCCTCAATTCCTCCTGGCTGCCGTTGGAGCATTTCTCGCGTCTTGGGGTCTCCCAAGCAGCCAACTCAGGAATGGTGTTCAGCTAATAGCACATATGAGCTCACTGCTAGCAGGGTCATCACCACACTGGACCCCAGCATATTGGTTCGCCCCCCTCAATTCGGCCGCAGATGCTTTTCTGAAATCGCAAGGTGAAGAGCTCGATGGCGGAATGAAGCTAATCAGACTTGGACATCGCCGTCCAGGAATTTTGTCTCGTACTCGTCCCAATGAAGTCTTCTATCTGAGATCGATTGATCTCAGTTGCATCATGAGAAAGGTTGAATACCAAATTCAGTTCCTACTGTCAGTTTACCAGAATTGGGCTGACTCTAACATTCCTTTGATCCTTCGAGTCAACGAGAAGAAGGGCCAGGGCGGCAACCTGGCAGAGCTATTAATTGTTCTCGCCGTTCACGAGGAGGGCAAAAGCAAACAAATCACGCCTGTGTGGTATTTCGCCGGCCGCGTACCACCAAATACAGTGCCGGATGGACCTGTTGGTAGGTTGCAGATCCCACAAACCAATCTTGTTACCGCCTACCGGGTTGAGGACCTTGATTTTGGCAACACTGGCAGGGAGTTTACCTGGAAAACCCCACCCAAATTCTGTGATCCGTCCTCTGTGGCCGTCGCCACAGAGGAGGAAGCCACTCAACCCAAGAAAGAACGATTAAGATGGCCTCTGAAAAGCAAAAAGGAAGCAGGACCGAGGCTAACCAGCCCTGCCAGCTCAGACCTCACTTTCGAATTCGTCGGAGGCGACATCGACGCAGTCTCCCTCTTTGCTCTCAAGGGCCATGCAGGAACTGTTCGACAGTTTGGTGACTCACAAGTTCACATTGGGACTTTGTTAGAGGCTTTCTCCACTCACACTGTCAGTGCAAGGCGTTTGTCGAAGCATCTTGAAAACCTTTCCAACGACTTCGGTCTAAGCGTTGTGAGCTCTTGCGTTGCACTTGCACACGCCAAAGATGTTTATAATTACCTTCCCGGCGCAACGATATCACCACACGTGTTTTCCTCGCCAAAGCCGATCAGCGACATAGTATGGGCAAGTGAGCTCAATGCCCTTGAACAGGCTGGAGGGGAGTCATTGTTAAGGAGTACCGCATTCTCCTGCATCGCATATTTTGAAAGTGGTGTCATGGAGGTACCGCCCAATCAAATCCCGAACGTTATGGCTATCGCGAGTGGCGACTCGCTCTACGTCGCTGCCCAACTGCTTTGTGACCCAGCTGCCAATGTCAAGCCATACGAAATACATCGAGTGGTTGGTAACATTGGTAGAGCCGGCCTTGCCTTCTTAATACCTCCCCAAAACCCCATGGTCCGTCAAGTCGATTCCGAAAGTTGGACTATGGTCAACCATGAGCCGTTCAATGGAAAACTGGAAGACAATTTCCGTTCAACCACTCTACACCTTGGTTTCTCCGGGTATGAGTTCCCTATGACGATTGGTGATCACGGCGGACGGTTTGTGGAGGCTTTCTTTATCGAAACAGTGGTTTCAGTGCATGACTCTGGCCGTTGGGTGGCGGACTTGGATGTCCTTGCGACCTTACAGTCCAAAAATCTCTACTCGCTAATCCAGCAGCCTACATGTCAAGAGTGCTCCCCTGCCGGGAGTGTCCCCGAGGTCGAGGTCACCGCACTGGACAACTGGGAAGAATTGCTAGACCCGCCTCGCAATGCAGGTGTTGTGCGTGCACATGGTAATTGGCAAGGCCGATTGGCAGCCGCAAATGTAAGCCTTATGCAAGGTCATCCTACGGTCTTGTTTCGGGGACATGGGTGCTGGACATGCGCTGTCAAAGTCATGGAAGGTTTCCAAGACGGTTCTAATGGAGTGCCTTCTCTTACTTACCCCGTCCCAGGCGCTGATCCCACCCCGAAAAGTTCAAATATGGAGTGCATCTTTATCCTCTGACCTTGGGCAGTTGGGAGCTACGGGCATCATGCTCCTGAACTAGTCTTAGGTGATTATCTACCATAAATTTTCAACCCTACCGGGCTGGGCACTCTCGACGCACTGGCGAGCATTTACAACGGGGAAAACACAATATCAAATTACGACTTCTTCTACTCCATTTGAGATTCTGCCAAAAGAGCTTTCTTGTCAGTCAGCGAGTTACAATACCATGAAATTACTTGTAAATATCCCGTCAGCCAACGCTCCAAATTCCAATTGCCGGCCTCGACGAGGACGCACCTCCATTTCTTCATGTTGCAGGATTAAGGAACTTAAGTAACGTACCTAAACCCTCCACTCACCGCTCTTCTCTCGTCGATTTTCAGGCATGCGATAGCGGCAGAGTCGTTGATGAATACTTCCTCTGACAATTTGTCGAATGCACAGCTCGATCGTTGCAGCAGGAGGCGGAGGACAGCGATGCAGGTCAAGCCCACAACCTGAAACCCTAGCAAGATCGACCAAGATACTCAAAATGTAAACTCAAACTCTTCTAACCAAAAGTAATTTGGATAGAGCGACCCCAGATTGGCTAGAGAATTCGCAATTCCGACCGCTGCTGCCCGCTTGATCGCCGGCTGAGGAATGGTAGAAGATAACCAGGTGTAGGCTGTGGCGTACACTCCAAAAGTCCCAGCGGTGACAGGAAATATGAAAGTGTACCGACTTCATTGGTGGCTTTCGTCGGTGGCGATGAGAACAGTTCATCCGCTCATGGCAATGCAAATGGAGAAAATGGCAAACGCCGATCGTTTTTGTTTTCGATCGGCTTTGAAGCATAGTGTGACCACAAAGATGAATGCGAACATGTACGGCAGAGAAGTCAAAAGTAACGTTTTGGTGTTGCTCTTGGAGCCAAGATCCTTAATCAACGTCGGGAAAAGGTGGGAGTAAGAGATATCCACAGTTGTCGCCATCTGCATACATTCAAAAAGCTAGACCCTGATATCGCGGGGGTTCCAAACCAGTCCTCGACGGACAGAAGATGTTTCTTCTGGCACGACTTCATCTGAACCACTAGCTCTGGAAAGTCGAACTTGGGCCACGGATTCAGGTTACCAGTCAAATGTCAGTCCACGTTCTCTACCTCAGCCCTCATGACCACCTAGGGAGAGACGAGAAGCCATCCCTGGGCAAGTTGCCTGTACTCTTTACTCATAGGAAAATAGCCAATTCCACACTTGCACTCGCCAATCTTGCTCTCAAGTACGATAAGCTGTTAGGTAGTAGCATATCGCAGTGGTGGTGTGCTTGACGAAACTGGCAATTCAGAAGTGGAACGAGGAACGATCCTCAAGGAAGACTGTCGAGTGGACCAGCCACTGATAGGCCAATTTATCTCATCGGGCCCTGCAAAGTAACCCCAGCTTTCCAAGATATCAAGTCTGAGCTCTCAAGAGCCAAGGCTGATATCGCAGTCAATCGTTGGACAGATTCTCGAGCTTCGCAGCGGATACCGGCGGGTGCCATCGCGAATGTTGCCTGCCAAGGGTGATCTGCAGGATTGCACGTCATACCTGGTTACAAGATGCCCAGGGATGTAGATTGGCTAAAGGAATTTCCTCCGGCTCTCCAATCTTCCTCAAGTCTGTATGTCAACGAATGTTCCCCTCCTGCCTCAACCGCACAAGCTGCGCATTGGCCAAGCACCTCCAAGCTACAAGGTCTTAGCAATATTTCCAGGAATTCCTTTGGAAAATGCTTATCTCTCGTGTATTCCTGTATACCAAGAAAGGTTACCCACTCTCGCAATGTCGAGCTGCCTAAAGCAGTCTGGCGAACGCTCTTTGAGCTGCAACACGAGGTTCACGAGGTTCACGAGGTTACAATTCCCATCATTCAGGTCCACCAAGGTGCGTAATAGCTGATAGCAATGGGTGTCACCCGTGCCAACATTTCGCCATGATAAATGGCTCCGTGAGCACCTCAAGCTCAGCTCTTTCATCTCAATCGCAGCCCGCCTCGAGTAAACATGAAGGGTGCTTCAATTTCTATCCTCGCTGCGCTTGCAGCAATCGTTTCCAGCCAGGACTTGCCTCCGGTTACAACAGAGGAACTACAGTCTCTTATCTCGCTCGATGAGCTGTTGAGCGGAGCAGAACAGCTTCAGGCATTCGCTGACGCACACCCTGGAGGCAACAGGGTCTTTGGCAGCCCTGGCCACAATGACACTGTCAACTTCCTTGCCGACACACTCGTGGCAACTGGGTACTACGATGTCGAGGTCCAGGAATTTGTCGAGCTCTTCTCAGGTGGTAATGCCTCATTGACAACGAGTGGAGAAGAACAAGAAGCGACAATTATGACGTATACCCCTAGCGGTTCGGTGAACGCATCACTTGTGGCAGTTCCAAACCTTGGCTGCCTGCCCGAAGATTTCCCTCCAGAGGCTGAGGGCGCCGTGGTCCTCATATCTCGCGGCGAGTGCCCCTTTGCTGAGAAGGCTACCAATGCACTGAGTGCAGGCGCAGTCGGTGCGATTGTTTACAATAACGTCGAGGGTTCCTTGGCTGGTACACTTGGGGGTGTTGGGGACTACGCCCCCATTGTTGGTATTGAACAAGCCCCTGGCGAAGCACTACTGGCATTACTCGAAGCAGGCGAAGAAGTCACTGTCAAACTCGAAATCAACGCCATCCTAGAGAACCGGACCACATACAATGTGATTGCTGAGACAAAAGGTGGTGACCATCAAAATGTCATTGCGCTCGGGGCTCATACCGACTCTGTGGAGCAAGGCCCAGGCATCAACGATGACGGTTCTGGGACTATTGGTATCCTCAACGTCGCCATTGCCCTCTCGAATTTCACCGTCACCAATGCTGTGCGCTTCTGCTTCTGGAGTGCTGAGGAGTTCGGCCTTCTAGGCTCCAACTACTATGTGAGCCAACTGAACCAGACCGCGAGCGAAATAGCAAAGATACGGGCATACCTAAACTTCGACATGATAGCTTCGCCGAACTATTATTATGCAATCTATGACGGCGACGGCAGCAGCTTCAATTTGACCGGACCACCAGGCTCGGCGGAAATCGAGGCCGACTTCCAAGCATTCTATATTACCAAAGGGGTCAGATACTCATCGACGGCCTTCGACGGGCGCTCAGACTACGGGGCGTTCCTCGAAAACAACATTCCAGCTGGAGGCCTCTTCACGGGTGCTGAGGATATCAAGACCGAGGAAGAAGCTGAGGCATATGGAGGCACTGCGGGAGTCGCTTACGATGAGAATTATCATGGGCCTGGGGACACGGTCGACAATCTAGACCATGATGCGTTCTTACTCAACACACAGAGTATAGCGAACTCGATCGCGTTGTACGCGACTGGTGGTGGACTGGACAGGATAGCCGCGGTCACTCCTCCAACCGTCAAGAGGCATTGGCAACCCTCGGCCAGGAAGACCAGGCGGGAGCTGGCGCATGCAGGACATTCTCACTGCAATTCAAGGGATGTACCAGCCATCTAAGGAGATAGTGAGGGAGCAGAAGGGGGGTGGGAGGTGGGAGGTGGGAGGTAATGATAGGTATCTCCAGGTAATTGGACGGGTCTGAGCTGGGGTGGCACCTGGACACATGTCGTGCCCGTGATGTTGGTGTTGGTGGTACGAGAGGACGGGTATGTAGGGAACAGTATACAGAATAGGGGAAGGGATACTTACCTAATCGACTTATCAATCATAGCTACGGAGGACAATATACGAGTATAGCACTCTGTGCTAATTAGTCAGCTGCCGACACTCAGAGCAGCTATTGGTCACGTGTGGCCGGAATATCTTCAAGGCAGATCCAAGGAAGGGAGCTCCCCCCAATTACCCCTCAGGGCGTCCTCGGATGATCTGCAGCCGAGGTGCAGCCCCGAGGGGGGCGAGAGGCAGGTGGACGCATGACACAAGTCGTCATTGCCTTTCGAGTGCGACCCAAGACACAACAAGCTTTTCTTGGCGATGGTCATGGCCAATGGGAACCCTGTATTTAAATTGCGGGCGCGAACCGCGTCGAACGTGTATATCCCACAGTTGTGGCGTTCTAACCGTTTCGAGGCAATGTCAGACCTCGTTGAAATACTATACTCCGCTCATCTACCGCTCATTTTCTTGCCTCGAAAATTTTCGATTCTAAACTCCGATTCTCTCCTCCACCTCCCCAGAGTTCCAGGTCTGCCGACCCGGCATTCGTTGAAGATGGCCACAGAAGAAAAGCACGACCCAGACTCTCCTGAAGCTGGGCGCTCGAATAGTGTTCTGATCAGAGGTGCCAAATCCGCCACCGACAAAGAGCATGGAATGTCCCTGGTTCAGGGCGTGAAGCTCTACCCGAAAGCCATTGGGTGGAGCATCCTTATCAGCACATGCATCGCAATGGAAGGCTTCGACGTCTGCCTCCTCCCCAACTTCTACAACTTCCCAAAGTTCAAGGAAAAGTACGGCCATCAGCTTCCCAATGGCACCTGGGAAATCCCCGCCCCATGGCAAGCTGGCCTTCAGAACGGTTCACAAGTCGGTCAGATCATCGGCCTCTTCATCAACGGATATGTCTCTGAATGGATTGGCTATCGCTGGACCGTCCTCACCTGTCTGACTCTCGTCGCTGGATTCACGGCGATTCTCTTCACTGCTCAGAGTGTTGAGATTCTCCTCGTCGGTTACATTCTTTCCGGCATCCCATGGGGCGTCTTCCAAACCCTGACAATCACATATGCTTCCGAGGTGTGCCCTGTCGCTCTTCGAGGTTATTTGACAACCTATGTCAACTTCGTAAGTCATTCTCCTTTGCGGTTATCGTGGACACTACTCCATTCTCGTCGCCTCAGTCGTTGCCTAAAGCATCATCGGGAGTCCAATCCATTATTTGATGAGTGCCACTAACCATGAGATTCAGTGTTGGGGACTCGGACAGGTCATCGGAATTGGCTCCATCAAAGGCACCTTGAACCGCACAGATGAATGGTCATATCGAATTCCCTATGCGTTGCAGTGGATGTGGCCACTGCCCTTGGGACTCGGCATTTTCCTGGCTCCGGAGTCTCCATGGTGGCTGGTCAGGAAAGGCCGAATCGCAGATGCCAAAAAGTCCCTTCTTCGTTTGACGAGTCTCAACAGGGAAACAAACTTTGATGCCGATGAAACCGTCGCCATGATTGCCCACACTACGGCCCTCGAGCAGGAAATCACTCGTGGTAGTTCCTATCTGGATTGCTTCAGGGGCACAGATCTCCGCCGCACCGAGATCGTTTGCATGTGCTGGGCGATCCAGAATCTTTCGGGCAATTCGTTCAGCGGTTACTCTTCCTATTTCCTGACCCAGGCTGGTCTAGATCCATCAACGTCCTACAGTTTCGCCCTCGGTCAATACAGTATCAACATGGTCGGTGTCTTCGGTGTCTGGTTGATTATGAGCTGGGGTGTTGGTCGTAGGACCCTATTCCTTTACGGTCTGTGCGGTCTGTTCACGATGTTGATGATCATGGGCTTTCTCGGGATTCCAAAGAACCGCGATGCCGCTGCTATGGCGACTGGCAGCATTATGATCATCTGGGCAGCCGTGTACCAATTGTCCGTCGGTACAGTCACCTACTCCTTAGTTGCAGAGCTGTCTACTCGAAGGCTGCAGATCAAGACCGTTGTCCTTGGACGCAACCTCTACAACGTCGTTGGTATTATATGCTCGGTCATCACGCCATATATGCTGAATCCGGGTGATTGGAACTGGGGAAACTATGCCGGCTTCTTCTGGGCGGGCGCCTGCTTCCTGTGCATCATTTACACCTATTTCAGGGTTCCAGAACCGGCCGGTCGGTCTTTTGCCGAGCTGGATCTGCTATTCGAACGCAAGATCCCTGCAAGGAAGTTTGCGTCCACCGAGGTGAACGTGTTTGAACTTGAAGTTCACGGAGATCTAGTTGAACAAGCAGAAAAGGGACTAAGCGTCCGAGCAGCGCATCAGGAGAGCGTCAAGATCGAGCAGAAAGACTCGTGAAAGTCATCACCATTGTATCTGGAGAATGAAAATTCGGATCTTGCCTTGGATCCATGGGCCTCGGCCACTACCTAAATCCAGCGGGTAGTCTTCAGGCAGGAAGAGCATATGGGGACCAATCACCGCGTGGATATTGCTACTTTCTACACCGCCCCTACAAAGTCAACTGTAGTCGTTCTATGTGGGCCAACAAATGTAATGACCCCCGTTTGATGACGGCCTCATTAAGCGAGTGGGGAGCTATGCAGCATGAGATACGACGCCTCAAAGTTAAAGAACCAATAACTAAATAGTGTTCCTTTACCAGAACCTAAACATAATATCCAATTAGCAAATATACCCTATATCCACGCTCAATTCTACTCTGCTTTGCCATCGCGTATCATTGCCTCGCCTGGTCAGTAACAGGCGCAAGACTGAAGAAGATCATGCCTTGCCTTCACTTCTCACGCGCGACTTACCATCGCTGCCTACGTTCACTCTCGTGTCAGGAGCGCTAAAGTATTGTCAGCTCCTAGACCGTGGGCAATAGTTACAATGCTTATGATGGTGCCGGGTTGCAACACTCGGCCAGTCCTTGACAGAGAGGTCATCATTCAATTTTGGGAGCGAAGAAATACCCTGCTTTGGAAAGGCCTTGTAACTGATGAAGTCGGAGTCGCAAACAGTTGGTTTCATGTGGTCAGGAGATCGGCTTCGTGTATAGACCCATGGCTGGGAGTTTTGACTTGTTGAGCCGATTATTCCGACGTAATAGGGCTAGTTCGGAGGACAAAGGGGACGGCCAGAGAATGAGCTATCGAGAATTGCGTCTTACGTAGTCCTCGGAGCCAATCAGTATTCTCAATTTCAACCTCGATCAGTACGAGTAATGGATGGCGCAGAGCCTAGAAGTGTGTTGTCGCGGACAGCAACCGGATGGTCTTGGGATAACCTAGATCTAACATGGAACACTCGCTCTGACCTGCATACTCGGTCTTGTACACATGTCCTCCTTACGAAGATTTGGATTGGCACATGCATAAACACGCCCCTCACCAGTAAGTTCAGGCCAAGGGCCAACGGTCACGGTCAAGCAAACCTCCTCGAGAAATTTGAGTGGATGTTGATCAAGCCATCCACAAGCAAGCCCACCAGCCCTTTGGGAATCAGGCCTCCTCGCACACACAGCCAGATGTGGGTCAACCGTTGAAGCGATGAAGGGCAACTTCGCTAAAACCCCTTCTAGGCGGCCCCGGAACTCAAAACTTCAGTGTTTGAATGTTGATGCTCTGTGCTTCCCAAGAACAGCTGTGTATAGATATCACCATTCAGAGTATTCAAGACAACGAAACAACCGACGTTACTTGTCGAAATGGCCAATTAGCCCCTAGGGAGATATCTGTGCAGATTGGTCAGGTTCAAAGCACAATCTTTCGCCATTTGTGATTTGGCCACGCATCTGGGGTGGTAGGGCGAAACACGGCCGGGGTCTCCACTTGCACCCCCTGGATGCTTTACGAACCACCAGGAGAGACATATCAGGGCTGAGTGTCAAATAGCGCCTGGCGGCCTGAAGTCTCGTCTCCTCGAGTGGACAGGGCGGCACGATCAACGCGCTTGGTCAGGCCCTGTTTTAGAAATCACGATGTAAACGAGCAAATAATCGATCTTGCGGCGTTGCATCTGCAATGCGATTTTCTTCGCTTTCAGTCCGGAGCACGGAGTAATTATATCGATACCACGTCGGTTACAGGTTAGGCTCGAGGGCGCGATCTACGAAACCGCTGTTTTTCGCTTTTACCACTACTGCTTTCCATCCGCAGGCCGCAGTCTACTTACTCTACTTCTTCATTCTCTTCCGACAGCCCACCTTAAACCTACGCCCTCACAAGTTTCGACCTCGAACTCTTGTAAACCACATTCAAACAAAAACTTGTAGGACATCCGCCCAGGCAGAATGAGACCCACGATAAGGCGGGACTTGGTCACGGCCGTTTTACTCACAATCGCAATATCAACCGTTGCGCAACAGGTATCGACTGATGGAGATTGTGGGAGCCGCTCAAGCACCAACGCTACATGCTTAGGGTCAACATTTGGCGACTGCTGCTCGACCAACAGCTTCTGCGGCAGCACCGACGTTTACTGTGGTGCAGGTTGTCAGGATGCGTTTGGGACGTGTTTCGACAATGCATCGAGCATCAGTTCCGATGGACGATGTGGTGCACAGAATAACAACCAGATTTGTGTGGGGAGCACATTCGGACCGTGCTGCAGTGAGCAAGGCTGGTGTGGAAATAACTCGACATATTGTGGAACAGGGTGTCAGTCTGGCTTTGGAGACTGTAATGTGGCCGGATCTGGGTCTGCAACCAGCTCTCCAGCAACAGCCACTGCGACAAGTGCTCAAGCAACATCCGCTACAACCGATGCAGCTTCACTAAGTACCGACGTTGGTGTCTCCAGTGGCTCGAAGACGACTGACAGCGTCGGTTTTAAGGTCGGCATGGCATTTGTCGGCATCGCGGCAGCCGCCATCATCGCTGGCCTGGTTTTCTTCGTTCTCCGCCGACGAAAACGTTCAGCTAGCCAGCCTTCGAACGTAACTATTCTTGAAAAGGACTCAGAGGGCGATTTCAAGAAGCTTCCACAACTCCCGGCTGCAGATGAACCCCAGGAGCTCAATTCACGCCCGGTACAGGAAATGCCCACTGGGTACAACGCAGCACAAGATGAAAAGAAGGCGATAGGCAATGAAGCGTGTGAACTTCCATGAGTTGATCCTCTCAAGATGAGTTTCTTGCCGCAGCAATGACCGACGTTTCTGAAGTATGTCAAGCCCAGGTTGTCAATCGCAATCACCTGAATGACCCGCCGAGCAGAGTTACTTGTATTTGACGGGACGGTCAATACTGGTCCAACAATAAACTCCAACATCTTGAACTGCTTCCACAAATCTACGAATCAAACCCGTAAAATCGAGGGGAGGTGGCAGCCCGAATTGAGTCCTGGTATCGGCGCGGGGCCGAACTTCGACAAAGACGTGAACGCCACTATTCACCGAGTCGCGTCACAACGGTCCTATCCTGGGTGCATTGCGATCTTGATATTGCCCGGGGTTACGTTCACCTCTAAGCCATCACACATACGCAGGCATGGATGACCCTCTGTTCCTAAGGGCACCTTGAAACGGATAGTCTGCCAGGTGTTTGCCTTCATGCTTCCTGTCAAGTCAATAACAACAGTGTCGATTCCATCGAAGGGCAGGTAACCATGTTCGCCGCACTCGAAGCCATGCAGTCCATACAACTCATCACTTTCCTGCAGGAGTAGGGGCAGATTTAGACAGGGGGCCAAGGCGTGACCAGTCCCACAGAATCCTAGTGAGCCACATTCCACAACGGGTCGCGAATCGAAGCAAATGGGGGAAGGTAGGATTGTCTGCCATGATTAATTGTGGCAAGGCTCTAGCCTCGAGGAATAGTTTTTGGGTCACAAGGCTGATATTCGGTGAATATCGTATATATATATATGATCGTGATATACCGTCCATACCATATGTACGGAGTATTACATACTTGCATAGACAGATTGTGTATACACTCTTCATCTCTCTCGGACTGGTTGTCGCTCGGGCAGAAAGCTTCAATGAGCTTGGAATGCACCATCCTCCCCTCCATCCACTGCGGTTGCACGCTCGCTCATGGCCGTCACCTTGCAAGGCTCTGTTCAGGTAACATAGAGGAAGTCAGGCCTGTTATCACCGGCGACCCAGATCTGCTCTCGGGTCATTCCTTCATGCATGCGATCGCGCTTGCCACTCCTTCGTTTGGCGTTTTCGATTCTCAACATGACGTGCATGAAGATGGTGCCCCCTAGCAGGCAGATGACCAGGTACGCGAGGACCGTGCCGTGTCCGGTCCAGAAGCGAGGAGCCTCATTCGTAAGGTAGATGTTTGAGCTGACGACTCCGTTTAGATTACCCCAGCCCACAACGATACCGATCACTACACCGCGCTTGTAGACGCCTTCGATGTTGTTGGAGGCCCAGGAAAGCGTATTGGCGATTGTTGGGTAGATTCCGATAGCGCCTGGGTGGGAGGCAACGTTAGTAAAGTTCAGTAGGACGAGGGTCTTGTCGAGGAGCCTTACCCAAGAATGTACCGGCATATTGGATCCTTGGTTTGTCGGTTGCAATGAGCATGACGAAACCGACAATCGCACAGCTCACGACCGCCATATTGCAGTACCCTCTCCAGCGCGTGCGGTCTGCCAGCCAGCCAATGAAGATGGTCATCGTTGCCGCGCACGCGTAAGGGGGTACCGACAACAGCTGCGCATGGGTACCAGTATATCCCATTCCACGTAAGATCGTTGGAAGGAATAAAGAGAAGGCGTAGAGAGGGCATAGGCATCCCATATAAATAAATGCATATCCCCAAGTCTTCCAGTCCTTGAGAGCCGCATAGATGTGCCTCTTGTCATATTCTTCCGCAGTACTGCTCTGCTTATCTTCGGCCAGGCGACGTCGGATACGCATTCGCTCGTCTGGTGTTAGAAATCGGGCAGTGTCAGGCCAGTCGAAGACCATCCACCAACAAAATGCACCCACAAACATGGTTGCCAGACCCTCGATGATGAAAATCCACGCCCAACCGGGTTTCCCACCAATTCCGTCCATTTGTGCAATGGCCGCAGCAAGCAACCCGCCAAAGGAGCCTGCCAATGCCGCAGCGGAGAAGAAGGTTGCCGCTCGTAGACCGAGTTCACTTCTCTTGTACCAACATGAAAGATAGTAATTAACCCCTAATTGAGATTAAATCAAAGAGAGGCCCGTAATGGATATTTGGAAACCATACCTGGGAAGAGCCCAGCCTCTGCAAGGCCAAGAAACCATCTACAGGCCAGAAGGCCTGCATAGTTGTGCACAAGGCCCATTAGAGTCATAATAAGACCCCACAAGATGATGATTCCCGTGAAGAAGATTCTGGGCGTCAGCCGCTTGAGCAAGACGTTGGTTATCGGTTCGGCGAGGGCATAGCTGATCTAGAATATGTGAGTTGCTTTGACAAGTGCATCGGTTTCTCAGCTTACAAAAAAAATTGTTAACGAGTTATTGTAATCATGGCCGGCCATATTCAAATTCTTTTCCATGCCTGCCAATCTTGCGTTACCGATATTTGTGCGGTCCAAGAACGACAACAAGTAGAGCAAGCAGAGCCATGGGATCAGCCATCGGTCGACTTTCCACATCAATGCGCGATCCTGAACCGCGTTAGTGAGAGATCTCCCAGGAGGTGAGGAGTGAGCCTTACAATTTTCGCCCTCTCAGCATCTGACTTCCCGGCATCAGGATCTGGGAGACTGACGAGACTTTCGGAGCGCTCGAGACGGATGTCTTGCCCGTCGTCGACTTTCTCATCCAGACTGTTGGAATTGTGGTTGACCTCGACATCTCGGTGATGGGCAGCCATGGTGTTGCGGCTAAAATAGTCTGACCTTGGAAGTAGGGAGGAATTATTGAGAAGACTGTAGATATCCACAGGCAGATCGACCCCAGACTTATACCCTCATGAATCGACCTGGCCTGCCAGGAACCACGCGGGGGAAACGAGTCGTCTCAGCACATATTACGGGCAGTCAGCCAGCAGTCATGTCTGGGGGAGTAAGGGGTACTCCACCAAAAGATCATCACCGACCGCCCACCCACCCACAAGTTCAGCAAACGCTGTTGACGGCCTGGCGCACGCATAATCCAACGGACGTAGGCCATCAAATGTTACAACCCTTTGATATTCTCCATAGAAGGATGAGTAACCGATGGAACGTCTCGTCCAAGCATTCGCCACTAGAGATACGAGGTGCCATGGTCACTTGATTGGGTCGTTCCGTGGCCGATGATGCTGCGGCGTCGGACTAAGATCACTGCTGTCTGCCTCCAAGCCCTTGGCCTACTCCACGATGGTCTTGGTCCTGGCGGAAGCTTCGTCTCGGCGACGAGGTTGAGCGTATTGGCATCCTCGTGCCAAGGGAAGTCAACAATATTTGGAGGCCGGCAATGAGACGACGGGGCGCTCGAAGCTCTCCCGCCTCCGAGAGTACACGGAATTGTAATCAGTCTCTCAAAACTGCTGGTTTGGGACATCGACTGGGCGGTTTGCTTACAGAATGCTCGAAGATGGAGGACTGAATCTTGAAATGAATTAATCAGCTATACCAAATAAATTGGAAGCCAGGAGACACCCCCCTTCAGCCTTCAGGTTAGATTGTAGGCCTCGGCATTCCGTAATCACGGCGTGGGTGGTGATCGCCATGTTGGCAATCGAGTGCAAGCTTTCCGAGTGTAACCTCTTCCTCAACTTTTCTCAACCATTCGCAATGAATGAATGCTTAGGTCTAAGAGAAAGGATGGCCTGGGCAGCAACTGATAATTCTTATCTCCTCATCTTACTCCAACATCTGTGCAAGTCCATGACCTACGTTTGGGGGCAAGAGAACGAGGGGCTAGATAACATGCAGAATTGTCTAAAGAACTCAGCGTCGTCCGATCGCGTGTAGAGAAATTCCTTAATTACACAAAGTTTTCAGTAAGGACTTACTTATCAGACAAATTATCTATTCAGCTGTTTTTATAGGCTAGCAATCGGATTTTGTTGAGCTATTCAAATAGACCATTGGAACGACGTCCGCTCGTTCAATGAGCATAGAGTCATCTTCCACCTCGTCTTCATGGGGCCTTCTCTTTCCCTGTCATGGGAGGCTTCCCGTCGTGCAAGTTGTGTAATCTCTCACCGACCAGGTATACCTCGTCCCTGATTCTGGCCCTCCAATTTGCAATCTGGCGCTTTAAGACCCAAGCAGCATACCAAACAAGACAGGTGCCAAGGAGAGTGGGATAGGCCGCACGATATATTCTTCTCTGCGCTGCAACCTCCGCGACTCTCAGGGTGGTGATAGCAAGCCTAGCAACAGCCAATGGAGACGCTAGTAACACGAGACAAACGAAAGTCGCTGGGAACACAAATGCTCGGCTCGCCAATTGAGCATCAGGCTGCAAAACTCCGTTCCGGAAAATGGCGCGAAGGGCAATGCCAGCTTGAGAGCGCTCTGGAACGTATTTGAGGAAGAGTCTCTGGCACAAACGGAGGTATAAGAGTCCGATGCTCCAAGTCTGAAGGATGTAGATAGTCGCAGTCTGGCCATTCGACGACCCATCGAGGTCAGATTTGAGGGTTTGGTGCTCTGCGTCTAAGTATGTAAACAAGGGTATATGCAGGTACAATTCGATGGTGGTACTCAGTACGCATGGAAGAACAACACCTGTAAAGACTCCGAGATAGATCAAGCCGGCGACATGTTTTGAGAATCTGCCCACTTGGATTAGTGCCTCTTTGGTGTGGCTGAGGAAGTAGAGTGAATTTTTGTTCAAGGAATCCCAGGAATATTTTGACACCACAACACAATAGGCCACGACAACGACGATGTGGGTGCCTAGTGTGAAAGCGTGCAAATCATTAGGAGGCAGATCAGACTTTGAGATCCACCGCATGATTGCCCTGCCCAGTAGCAATGGGCCAATCGTTATGGCAACGCCAGTTGAGGCAGCGAAGAGCCACAGAAGAAGGACGAAAGCAGTAATTCTCCATCGGAAGTTTGGGGGTAGGTACACTGTAATGAATCGCTTGTCTGCCTTGCCATGTATCCCAATGTCAGGATCAGGTCGGCCATCAATTCGCTCGTTCCGCTCGTTGACCTCCAAGAACACATTTTGGCCCCGAGGGATCCGAACAGAGTCCGAGGCTGGTGCCCTCACAAAGGTGCCATTCCGAGAAGAATTGATGTCGGGAGGCTGAGCTTCTGCACGGTGGAAAAGATTTAGCCATCTGTCTCCAGTCATTTCCTCTTCACGGTTATCTCCAAACAGGAATGCCGTAAGTCTCAATCCTTTGGCACATGATCGAAACCACCACTCATACACAGCAGTGAATCTTTTGGTTGGCTCAGACTTCCGCAGAATCACGGGTAACATGAGGTTGTAGAAAATGACATCGACGGGAAAGGCAAGCTTCGGTTCCGAGCTTGACCAGTGAATTGGAAGAACACCACCAAACCATTCTAATGTCCATACTACGCCACCCATGCACACCATGACCAAACCACCGTATACGAGCGCCGAGAATGCAATTTTCCCCAGTTGCGTAGGAACAGGTCGTTCAAGAACATCGCGAACTGGGTGAAATGTAGGATCATCCGGATCGCGTATGAAGTACAGCACCCCCTTTCGAAGAATTTTGCGGCAGATTGAAACAAACAATGCAAAGTTGAACATATAACATGTTCCGATAAACCAATGAATAAAGATGCCGGTGAAAGGTGCTCGTATCAAGAATGAGATGCGGCTAGACAATGTAGCATTTGCAAACAGTGGCAGCAGGGCAACGTCGAGGAGCAGCCCACAATATAGCGGGAAAACAAGCATCTCAATGCCTATTATGATAATGACCTTCATCACCCCACCGGCCTGTCGCAAGCAATCTGCAAAGTATCCCTCGACCTTTTCGTCATCCCTGAGGCCAAGACACAGACGCGCGATTTCAAGGAAGATTATCCCAGCTACTGCAAAGAATGCATAGCCAATGATGATGGTAATAATTCGGTCCCCAGTACTCCAAGCCACAAGAGAGTCATCAATTGGCGGGCTGCTGGCAGACGAACCGAGACTGAAGCTGACCCCAAAGGTATACAAATCCTGCAAATTCGAGCGCAAAAAATGACCCGTGGTTATCAACACACCAGGAATCGATCCAAGTAGACGGAGCAAATCATAGAAGATCGACAAGGTAGTGAATGGGGTGTTAACCGTCCATTTGTGAGCTTGCATGACACAAGAAGCGACCCATAGCACCGTATCGTAGAACGATGCTCTTAGGGATATCAAGGCATGATGAGATAGCATGGAAAACGTCGGAAGATCCGGTTTCAGATTTAAAATGGCCAGAACTAGGGCCTTCTGCAACCGGGTGCTGCTCTTTCGGCTGAAATCTAGAGTGAAATCGTGAACAGCATCTAGATCGACGATGCTGCCGGCATCAGGAAAGAAGGGTGTAATGCGGCTCTGTATCAGCCGCAGGGGTTCGTTGATGATGATTCCGGTGATTCCAGCAACAAAGAAGATGACATCAACCACGATATCAGCTGCCCGAGACAGGACGAAAAGAGGAGCTTTAACCAGCATGCCCACTGGATTAGAGATGAATAAGAGGGTAATTTTGCCCCAGACGTAAGGACACCAGATGCTGGCTGACAGGGTTAGAGTAATGAGAACGAGGCTGAAAACAACGTTCTGAACCATTCCAAAGAGTGGACCTTCCATCCCAAGCAGCTCAAGAATCCCATCCATGTCTTCGCCGTCGTCAACAGCAGCATTCGCATCGTTAAAATCTGCACCAAAAGCATTATTTGGTTCTCGGGCAGGTGGCGGTGGAGGTTCCAAGATCGGGGGGAGGATTCCGGGTCGTTGCTGACGGGGGTTAGGCACAAATGGAGCTTCATCGCGCAAGTTCTCGACAATGCGTTCAATGTCTCGGGTTTCCGGGGGTGTGGGAGGATGTTGCTCGTGGTCGACATGCCACAGCCATGCTGAGATCTGCTGTAAAAGGGACTCTTCGGGATGAACAGGGGCATCGGCTGCTCGGGCAGAGGTTGGGACAGGATTTTCAGCCACATCTGTAACAGGGTGATCATTGGCAATATCTGGAACGACTCGAGTAGGCCCGTGCACATCGGAGTCGGACGAGATAGAACTCACTTCCTGGTCGTGATCAGTGTCGACTTGATCAATTGCTTGCTCATGGAATGCATCTGCCTCGAAGAGGTCTGAGCCAGGGTGGGTGGAATTTGATGAAGCTGGCCGAAACAAGGAATGGTCAATAAAATCCTCTAACCGATCTTCATCGTCGAGGTCACCAGCAAGAAAATTATGATCGGCCTCACCCACGTCACTCCCTGGGATGATTTCGATCTCCCTCTGAACTAGGATGGAGTTGCTGAAAGCGCGTCGCCTAAGAGAGGGAGAATCAGGCTCCTCGGAGAGGGCGGAGCTCTCTCCGAAGTCATTGACAGCATCGAACTCTGCCCGTACGGAGGTGTCGGCGATTAGGCTTTCAGATCGGGCTGGTAGGACAGGCCGTTCGAGAGGATCAGTTTGCATGCCGTTTAAAAGGTTGTCATCGGTAAGGGCTCTGCGTCGTCTGGGAATTGCGATCGGACGCAGTGCTGGGTCAAACGCGGCCCGGTCTGGGTGTTGTTCTTGGTCACGGTGAGGGTTTTGGCGACGCAGTCTCTGCATTGGAGGAGCATTGAGGTCAACCGGAGGAGGAGGAGGAGGAACGGGATTGTCTTGGCCGTCAATGTCTGGCATATTCTGAATGGGCTGTTGATTGATCACCCACTCGCGAATCAAAAAAACAAGGATGAATGCGGTGACCAGAGAAATGCATATTAGCTGGCCTTCGACGACGTCGAGAGTCAGGTGGTTGATGGCAGGAATTGTGGACCAATTACCCAGAAATTGAACCTCGGATAGGAGAGAGGGCGAGCGGGGTGATGTCGAGGCGGTCGGAGGGGTGTTCGGTTGGTCATACGTTGCTGGCGAGGATGGAATGAGGATAGTGAAGATGAGTTGGAGCAGTCTTCCGATGAGACCCTGGCTGAAGAGGGCGCGTGTGATATCGGCGAGGGAAAGTTGCATGGGAGGCAGGACGAAGTTGATCTTCTCGAAGGAGGCAGGAATATCAAGTGTCGGTTGCGTCGGATCAAGAGTGGCTGTGACTGTGGAATTCGGGTCCAAGAGGGGCCCATGGCTCGGTTCATCCAGCCAATTCCCATCGGCCAGCCAGAACAAGCCACGCCATATTTGTCTAATAGACCATGGAAGACAGCACGACCACACGAGACCAACCAAGAAGTATCGGACATGGCGGAGAGAAGCGGCGAGGGCGTGTCGAGTCAGCTGATGCAGGAACAGTGGGAAGGGCAGCGTCTGTGGCATGGAGCGATCGTAGAGTTTGGTGAATCGGAAGGAAGTTTTGCAGAGTTCGCAGTACTTCTTCTGGGAGTGCGAGAGCCATTCCTTCAAACATTCTTGGTGAACAAACTTGATGCTGCCGCTGCATTTGCAAGGGTAGTAGAGGGGCTGGGTAGGAGAGGCCTCGCCACGGCATATACGACAGTGTTCTTGGGCATCTTCATCAGGAGGCTGTCTGTCTCTGGAGTGGTCAGGAGGGGAGGACCGGGCATCGTTGAAGTCGAAAGACATGTTGGCGGCAAAGGCAGGGTGATGCCAGTTGGAAGAAGAGGGATGATGAAATGGGTTGCATGTCGATAAGAGAAAGGATTATGCCATTGTTGGTTGTGGCGATGGCAGACAAGGGGTCTGCAGGACGAAAGATAAGTCGCCAGTGTGCTTTAGGTACCTAGGGATGTGAATTCTACAAGTTCAAGACGGCAAACAAAGCATGCGCCTGAGATAGGCATGCGGTTGAATGAAAGTCACGTGGGTGGAGGCAGCCGGCACGTGATCTCGTGTCGGAACAACCATGCTCCGAGAGGTGTGGCTGAAACGGAAGGGAGACAACGAGGAGCCGACGAGCAAACCTGGGAAGGGGAAAGAGCATGTCCTCCTGCAGATGGTGCCACCCAAGTTTGGGTCTGTGACGATTCAAGTTTTGGCATGTCGATCAAGATCAGGATCAGACGCAAGGACCAAGATCGAGCCAAGGAACTGCCTGGCTGGCTGTCTGGCTGTCTGGCTGTCTGGCTGTCTGCAGGTTAGAACTTGGATTTAATGCAGTGGGTGACGTTGTGGCTGTTGCACTGCAAGGCAGCATAATTCCATAGATGGTTGTATGTATCAAGCAGTGAACGGAGTAATGATTACCTAGGTATTGAGTAATTACGCAGCTAAAGTTCCCAGGAAGGAGCTACCCAGTCTAAGCTACCGCTCCTGCTCCGTACTAAATACTCCGTACTCTCTCCGTATTATTATTACTGCGTGCCTTCCTGATCCATTCCGCCATCTCCTCCGCAAAAAACTCCAATTCGGTCATGGGCTACAGACTCCTGCTGCCTCTTTAACCTTCTCACTGTCGAACTACACCACCACCACCACCACCACCACCTCCTCCTCCTCCTCCTCCACCACCACCACGTTTCTACCTTTCGGTTTCTATCTCCTCCATCCCATCCTCCTCCTCCTACTCCTCCTCCCTCTCATCCTGTCAATTCGGGATCTCACCAATCCCCCTCTCATCTTGTGTGTCCTGACTGGATCCTCGCCCTACCACCTTATTGGCCATTATCGCCTGCTGGATATACTCCTGGTCATTCTTGCGGACTTCGAGTTGCTTGTTGTTTACTCCCTGTCTTGTTGACGGGAGAGCATCACAACTATCGCTCTTCGCTGCCATGGCAGTCGCCGAGAACGGCAGGCCAATTGAAAATGTCAAGGACAGACCCAATGGGCATATGAATGGGAATCTTAACAGCAATCCCATCTCCACCACCTCCTCATCCAAACGACCCAATTCCCGACCACGGAAGAGCTGGTCCTACTGGCTCTTTAACAACCTCGCCAGGTATGACCTGACCTCCTCCATTGTCCCCAATATGTAACACAACTGACCCACCATCTAGATTGTCTATCTGGTACGCTCTCCTAACCATCATCTTCCAATGTCCCTCCACCCCCGATGCTCTAACCGACTCCTCTCCCCGAGTCTGTAAACCCTACTTCTCCGCAAAGCAGTATCTACAACCGCATCTACAACCATACTACGATACTTATGCTGCCCCCTACGTCGACACCGCTCGACCCTATACCCAGCTGGTCCACACCAAGGTTGTCCGTCCAGCATCTATTGTCGCCCGTCTGAACTATGACAAGTACGCTGCTCCCCAGCTTCAGACAGCAAAGAACTATGCACAGGCACAATGGGACAAGTCTGTTGTTCCTCAGCTGCATCTCGCCCAGAACCAAGCCTCTCTTCTTTACGATGCAAAGCTTGCTTCACATGTCAACCAGCTCGCTGATTTAATCAACCCTTACTTTACCTCTTCCAGGGATACTGTTCTTCAGACATATCGAGAATACATCCTCCCGTTGTTGCAGCAAGCGAAGCCATATCTCCAACATGCCTATTACGTATCCCAAGACTTCGCCCTCAATACTGCATACCCTCTGGCGAGGCACACTTGGTCTGACATGGTCATTTTCATCGATGGCACCCTCTGGCCATTGCTAAAAGGCCTCTACATTGACAATGTCAGGCCTCAGTTGTTCATGATCAACGAGAGAATTGCCAAGTACCAGGAGAGCCGGAAGCTCAAAGCAGCCACCGACCAAGTCGATGCCACAACTGAAATTTCCCCGACCACCGCCCCACCTGCTGCTACCACCGGTTTGGACGATGTTTACGCCCTGTTTGAGACTGAGGATGAGGAACCAACCTCGACTGACGATCAGGTCGCTTCTTCTGCCCAGCCGCCAGTTCGGCCGACTTATGAAACTGCCACTCCAGAGAAAATCTCAGACGACCTCCTCAATTGGCAAAACAAATTTGCTGAGGCAGCCGATAAGGCAAGCGACGATTTACGCGAAAGAGCAGAGGAAATCATCTCGAGCCTGGTCAAGAGTGACCTGGACGATCTCGGTCGGGGACTGGCTACCGCCTTGGAGAAAACCACTGTCAATGAAATCGAGAACGTCAAGTCCAATATCAAATCCGTTATCACTTCCATCCCCGACGACGCGAGCCCCGACGACATTCGAAAGGCTGCCGAAAAAATCCTAGGTAGCATCCGAGCCTCTGGGGTCGAGATAAAAGATCGAGCCAAAAAGGTCCGAGACTGGCAGCAAGTCTTTGAGAAAAGTCTCATTCAGAGATTAGCCACTGCCTCTGCTTCCACACTGGAAGTTCTCGATGGCATCAAAGATCTAGGACTTCAAGAGGTCGGCCTTCGCTGGGCCTGGATGGAAGGCGTTACCTATAAGGACTGGGAGAAGTACCATGCTGTCCGCGTACAACTAGACGAGTGGAAGCAAGAGGTCAGCAATGTCGCACTGGCTCATCCCGATGCTGAAGCTGCCCTTGTCGCCGCTCAAGAGATCTTGGAGGAGAGCATGGCCATTACTGAAGACGCCGCCAAGGAACTCATCAGACTCAAAGCCGTCGCACAATGGAAGCTCAAAGCAAGAGATGCTTCCGACGACTTCGAAACTCGCGTCATTCCCGCCGAAGCCCAGTCTGCAGCTTCAAGCCTTGCAGCCGAACTCAAAGACACTCTGACCCAGGTTTCCAGTGGGGCCAGCTCCATTGCATCCAGCCCTATTGACGCCGCCTCTGACACTCTATCTTCTATTTCCTCCGCCGTCAAAGGTTCGACCACAGGCACCCTCGAGATGGTAGCATCCGAAGTAAGTGACTTCGCTCAGGAAATTATCGCATCGGTCGCCTCCCTCAGTGTTCAAGACTCATCCGATTCTCTACTCTCCGAAGCCAGCTCCACCGCGGAAGCTGTATATGAGTCTGCATCTTCCGCAATCCTTGGAACCAGCACCGCTTCGGTCCAGGCAATGGCATCAGAAGCCACTGAGACGGACTCTTCATTAACAGAGGATTTCCTCGATCAAGGTGACTCTGCCACTAGCACGGTTGCAAGCGCTGCATCCTCAGTCTCAGATGAAGTCTCCTCCGCTTCTGAGAGCTTTTCTTCGCTTGTAAGTGAGACTCTTGAGGATGTACTTGAGCCTGCATCAACGGCAATCGACGCCACCACCTCTCACGTCTCATCAGTCTTTGCAGGTGCAATGGCCCAGGAAGTAAAGGGTTCGAACGCGATCCTGGACGATGTCTTTGACAACGATGAGGGAGCAACCTTCTCAGAACAGCTGCAGCAAGTTGTCAACGATGCTGGTGATAGCTACGCTGAAGTTACACGTGCAGTGTCTGAAGCCATTTATGGATCCCAACAAGGCGCTGTTGAGAGTATGACATCCGTTGCAAGTGAACAATATGCAAGTGCTCTGGCAGCAGCCTCTAGTGCATTATACGGCGCTCCCTCAGGCCCAGGCGAGAGCATTTTTGACGCAGCCACTCATGCGCATGAACAGGCTGTACGTGCAGCAAGTTCAGTGATTTTTGGAACGCCGGCTCCAGTCACCGATTCGGCCTTACAACAAGCCAGTTCACTGTATAGTGACGCGATCAGCCGTGCAGAAGAGCATTATTCTGCCGCTAAATCTGTTGTATCAAACCAAATCTCAGGAACTCCAAAACCCATACATGAGCAGATGCTCTCCTCGATTGAGAACGCATATTCCAGTGCGCAGGACATTGCAAGCAGCAGGCTCGTTGGCGCTCGAAATGCTGCAGGCGAACAGTACAGTTCAGTCAGTCAGCTGGTCTCGGATGCACTTCCCACTAAAAGTCCGCTTGACTCGGTCACAGAATTGGCATCCTCGGCTTTGCAGGATTCTTTGGCTGCAGCGTCATCACAATACTCCAAAGCAAAAGCCGCCGTGGGAATGACGACTGCCCCGGCGCACGAACGATATCTATGGGAGGCGCGCAAGAACTACTATGCTGCTGTGGGCAAGGCTCATGAGCAATATACCGATTTTGTTGCTGCGGCTTCAACTGCGATCTACGGGGAACCTCAGCCAGTGTTAAGCAGTCTTTCCAGCGTCGCATCTGTGGCCGCCTTTGGAACCCCAAAACCCGCCTATCAAAGTTTAATCGATGCTGCTGCCTCTCAATACTCTGAAGCATCTTCGGCGGCATCTGCTAGCTTGGAATCCTACCGATCCTCAATTAATTCGGCGGCCACCCCTGCACAGAGTTTGTTGGATGACGCCGCGGCGGCTTACTCTCGCGTTCTGGACAGTGCATCCACATCTTTGTCTTCAGCTTCGTACGCAGCCAGTGTGGCGGTATATGGTACTCCTGCTCCAGTTTATCAAAGTGCTCTCGATGCAGCATCTTCTCAATATGAAATCGCTTCCTCCGCTGCCTCGGCGAAATTGGCGTCGCTACTGGAATCTGCCTCCTCCGCTGTGGGAGTAGAAGGAAAGCCTCCTGCTCAAAGTGTTCTTGACAATCTTTCATCCCAGTACGATGCTGCCATTGCCGCTGCTTCCTCTTCGTTCATGGTGGCGAGCTCTTCTGCGAGTATGGCTATTTATGGAGGACCGACTGGGTCTGTCGAATCTATCGCTAGCCAGGCTTCTCAGAATTGGGAGCAACTCGTGGCCAAAGCCAGTAAACGGGTTTATGGGGGCCCCGAGCCCTTTTACGGAATGTACGCCACGCAAGCACAGGAGTATTCCGCCCAAGTTACTGATTTTGCTCAAGATCAATACCTGGTCATTCAGTCCTTCGTGTCGGAGCTAATCGTGGGAAGGGAACCTGATTTTACCGAGTCAGCCTTGAGCAGACTCAGCTCTGCTTATTATACCGGTTACCACCGTGAACTCGCGTCTTCGGCATCAAGCTACGCCAACGAAGCTTACGAGTCCGCAACTTCATTGGGTTCTTCTATAACCTCGGTGGCTGCAAGTTATTTCACTACACCCCCAGAAGTATCATCCATCCTCGATTCAGTGACAGATCAATTGAATGCAGTAGTCGATGCTGCTAGTGTACAGGTTTATGGCACATCGAAGGGGACATTCGAACAAGCATCCTCAGCTGTTGCCGACTCGTACTCGTCAGCAAGTTCAGCCATCAGCGAAGGCTTATATGGCACGCAAGTGGGCTACGCTGAGGCAGCGCAAAGTTCTTTTGCAGATGTTGCACGGAGTGCTCAAGATGCTATCTCACTAGCTATTTACGGAAGCTCAACAGGCACTGTAGAGTCTGTGACCAGTGGTATTGCTGACTCTTATGCTTCGATATCGTCGGCTGTTGCGGACAATATCGCAGCTGCAGGATCGGTCGTGGATGATCTAACCGACGGAGCAGCCAGCGTTGTTGATACGGTGAAAGCCAAAGTCAGTGAGGTGGTTTATGGGCCCGAACAAAGTGCCTTGGAGAGCGCTCAATCCAAGATCGCCGAGGCAGTTGAGAGCGCACAGAGTGCCATTGCGGCCATGGCCAGTAGTGTTGGAGAGACCGGTTCTGATGCGGTTGAGGTACTAAGCAGCAGTGTTGAAGAAGTCGCTAGTATGATCAGCAGCTCGGTCAGCAGTGCGACCGATTATGTGAAGGATGAGTTGTGAGTGACTCTTGGAGGATCATAAAGATTGGATCCTTAACATGGGCCTGCACTTGGTTGCTCTCCACATTGTGGAACGCAAAACCAATGGTGTGCTAGTCCTCTGTGCCACGTCTAATGAGCACACAAAATCAGGGGTCATGATGAACGACATCATACTCGAGCCATCGAAAACGCATCGAGGCTCCTGTACTGGCTGTCTGTCGCTGCGCAGATGTCCTCAACACCAAGGCTTTTCCACTCGTCAAAGCGCCTCATTCCAGCAAAACATTGTATTTTTGGATTCGTTCAATTGATTCAGTTGTTCAAATTTTGAAAGTTTTTGAAAAATGGCAAGGCAGGCCGTGCGGCGAATGTGAATATGAATATGATACCTATATCCTTTCAATGTTTAAGTGAGGTTGCTTGTTTGAACTCGGGTTTTCCAGATGGTTTGCCAGGCAGAAGTCAGGCATCCTACGCTTTTCTTATTCCTATCCCAACACATGTATGTACATTATCCGAATCAACGTGGTCAATGGTCAGCCGTTGTGTTGTGTATGTTGTGTGCGAGCGTTTCAATTCATGATTGAGTCGGTTAATGCAACTTCAGCCTGTCCCAGGCCTTCAGTTCAGATGGCGGGCTGGCTTGGAGCCTTGGAAGAGCTGTGGACATGAGATCCTTTAGTTTAACTACATAGTCATCAAACCCAGTAGATGATGGATGATTGATGATCGATGATGAGGGTGCCCCGTGGCTCTTCCATCACATCGCTGTGCTGCAGCCTGTGTTGTACTCCGTACTATGGTGCAGAGCTCGGTGCTTTGCCAATGATGTGGAATGAGTTTGGCTAAATTTAAAATTACGCTCTCGCCACTACAAAGGAGCCCCCGATGAATCGACGATACTACCGTTCAAGTCCTGCTCTCAACCTATTCTTGAGTCTTGCCATATAAATCATTACGTACGCCTAATGCGACCTCGGGCAACCGAGTCTGAGCAAAGGACCAAGGTTGCTTGCTCTGATTTTCTGCTCACTTGTTCACTCGTAGACACGGTAGGTGGAAGAATAGGATATAAAACTCAAGATCTCAAGTTGGACGCCAGAAGCTATGCTATTTTATGCAATACCCAACCCATAGCAAACCCCGCTGGCTGAGCCCTGTTTCGGTTTTTGAAGATCCCATGATTGCAACCGCTTGCAACAGCAACATTCAAATGCAAAAGTGCGAATCCGTTCCACGCATTCCACTTCATTACAGAACTTTTTCACCCCAGCCTCCACTAACACGATGCAATAAAAGTCTCCTGACCTTAAAAGTAGGGCCAGAGCGATCTGCATCTTCACCTCAGATGATTCTTCTGTCAATACGGCTGTCACAGTAACAGGTGCAGTCGAACCAGCGAGCAGTCATTCAGACAAAACATTTTCGGCGCATCCACCAAATCCTCCATCAATCGATCATCGTAAGCCATGATGTCATGAGTCATGTTCAAAGCAGGCAGATCAGATGGATTTCAAGTCAAAAATTCGCAACGCTGATACCATGACCATTGCGTGGAGTGCACCGACCCACAGCTCAACGCGGCCCTAAAGGACCATGTTCCGAACGAGAACAAATTCAAGTCAACGGTTATTTTGCAAACGATGTCAAAGCTCCACTGTGCCTGATTAATTCATTTCCTCATCGTCATCATAGTTGTCTTCATCTTCATCATCAAGGGTTTCCATTGCATCCTTGATATACTGCGCAGCCTAGAGAGCGTCAGTGTCGCGGTCGCGGTACATGGGAAGTAGTCAATTACCTTGGGGTCCAAGTTGAGGGCCATGGTGAAGGCTCTGACGGCCTCCGCCTTCAGTCGTAATGTTTTGTAAAGTCGACCCATCAGGAACCACACGTTCGGCTCGTCTGGAACGACGTCTCGCAATATCAGGAGTTCTGCAAGGGCCTCTCTCGGTCGGGCCAAGCTCATTAGACACCTGGCCTTCTTGAATCGACTCAGTGCATTGCCAGGTGCAAGGCTACAAGCTCGAGTATACATTTGTAATGCTTGTTCAGGGTCCTTCAGCTTTTCCAAGACCACACCTATGCAACAAACGAGAACGGCATTGGTGGGATTGATCTTTGCTGCAGTTCGATAATGTTGTTCTGCAATGGTCCACTTGCCCATTTTCTCATAAACCTTACCCAAGCCATACCAAGCATTGTAATGCCTCCCGTCCACAGCAATGGCAGATCGGTAAGCGTCGAGAGCTTTCTCAAATTCTTCATTCTGGATGAACTCATGGCCCTGTAAAGTATAACCATAGGCAAAGTTGGGATCCAGCTGTGTAGACCGTTTGAAGCACTTAATTGCTTGTTCATGCTCATTCAGCCGCGAGAATGAATTTCCAATGGCCGACCAGGCTTGAGGAGTCAACCTATCCACTTCAACAAGCTCGTGGGCAAGGTAGGCAAGTTCGATTTCGGATTTTAAATGCCAGAGAACTGTAGAATAGATCTCCATATCCTCCAAGCGATTGGGCGCTAGTTGGCGCACTCGAATAAAGAATTTCTCGGCCTCTGCATGTGAGCCTTGTTCGTAGTAGGCCTTGCCAATTTGGGCGAGAACGAACGGCGTCTCGCGATGGGCAGAAGGAAGTGAATTGTAGGCTTGGATCGCGGCCTGACAGTCGAAGGTGGAAAGAGACAATTGTGCAGAAGCCATCCTCCCAAAAAGATCCACGAGGGCGGACACAGCTTCAATGTCTTTGGCTGCATGAAACTCGGCTCGAACTTTGGGATTGGGCAAAGGCGGGACCTGTGGAGGTTGGGCGCTTGATCTCTGCTCTTTCACCTCAACATCCATTGCATCGCTGGAGCCAGTTCTGGTCCGATTTCCGCTAACGACTCTTCCGACTGTGGCAGCGTTGGCGACTCTCCCTTTGACCACAGGGGCCTTTGCCTTCTTGATTTCACGGCCTTCACGAAGTCCTAGGGTATTGGCGATTGAGGAGATTTTGCTGCCAGCGGTGCTGCTAGCACTGGGAGGGCGAGCGGTATTGAGTAATCTGTTGCTGCGTCTTGTGCCTTCAGATGTACTAGGGAGTGCATGGTTGTTGGAGGTGGGTTGACCCGAGACAGTTCTCTTAGAAGGTACAGGGGGGATGGAGGGAGCCGAGTCTTGCAGGATCTCATCTGTCTTCGGCTTTACCTTGGATCGCGTTGATCCGGCTTTCCAACGCGGAGGCGCTTCTGAAGGAACATCAGCCGGGGCTTTTACTTTCCTTGCGGGCGCGGGTGGAGGATCGTGGAACTGTGTTTGCAGAACAACCTGATCGAGATCATTTTCCGGAACAGGGGTGGCGGACCCTTCTTCGTCGAGGACCGTACTCGCAGTGTTGACGCTGATTTTGCTACCATTTAGTTTTTCCCACAGAACAGAATTACCCTGTTGGACAGCTCCACCCGCTTTGTGATTGGGTAGAAAGGGATCGGCTGGGCCTTGACTTGAGTGAATGACAGGTTGGGGGTGAGTCGCAGAGGCCGGTTTCTCCGATACCGTGGAAGAAGTGTTCTCCAGTTTCTGGGCAGACAGTGCAGCCATCTGGATCAAGGAGAGAAGCTCGGGTGACACCTTGTATAGATTGGGTATGCTGACTGTGGCGCCGGCGTCGCAAAGACCTATGAAGGCATCCCACATGAAGGGATTTAGTCGTAGGGCAGCTGCCCAGCATTCCACGGCCTGATCGAGGCTTTTATTGGCTTTCAGCAACTTGGCCTTCAAACACAGTACCGCGGGGGTGTCGGGGAGATGTTGACGGCGGGATTCATTGTGTTGACCCCAGGTGTTACGGTACTGCCATAACGACTTGCTCTTTTCCAAAGCGGTCAGTCCGTCAACATGCCGGCCCAACTCGAGGGAAGCCTGGGCAAAAATATAGCAACATCCAAGATGGGCACCTCTTAGAGCGAAAGATCGGCTAGAATCCCACGCAGCCTTGACGTAACCACCTTGAAACTGGCAGTAGGCGAGCAGGTAGGCTGCTTCGGCAGACCGAGAGTCATAGGCGATGAGACGAGCAGCTAGGAAGAGGGCGTTCTTTAGGAGGTTGTTATCGAGGTGGTAGTAGATGAGCTGGCGGAGTTGTTGCGCGATGTGGGCATTAGTGGGCGCCATGGGGGATTAATGGGCAATATTACGTGACTGGGTAGGGATTTAATTGAGGCGACGTAGGAAGAGGAAGAGGGATCGCATGCGAAGAGGTGGAGGCAGAAGTGCTGGTGGGAGTGATAGTAGTGGTGGTTGTAGACGCGGTGGTCATTGAAGGGCGGCAAGGTTCGGAGGACCCAAAACAAATGCGCGGGATGGACATTCGAATTAATGCATTAGGGATGCAACAGGAGTAATTGTATAAAAGAGGAGGAGGAGGAGGAGAGAGGGGCGAGGGAGAGAGAGGAATCGGGAGGAGAGGGAGAAGATGTCGTCGAGTTGAGAATATGGAATCATGGAAATGGCAATGGCGAGGAAGGGGTTGTTTTGGGTGATGGTTGTTTGGTAATAGCGACTGCCTCTGCTGCTTGCGGGTTTGGGGTCGGACTGTGGCGTCACGACTGCCTTAGTAACTGGCTCTGTGGCTGGAATCGCAAGCCACCCTCCCAATCAAGCAACTATACCGAGGCGGTAGAGCGCCTTAGTCAGCAGCCTTGAAGTGGGGGCACCCAGGGGGGAAGGCTACCTCCAGCAAACATCGACACCAACATTAACACCACCAACATCAACTGCGCACACCATAGGCCATTGAATTGCTCGTCTTCAAATAATTAATGCCACTATAGTGCCACCAACATCACTCCCTCAACATGGCCCAGGTACACTCACCCAATCTTCTTCGCCAAGACACAATGCTAACCACCCTCTCCCTATCCAGAAAGCCGCCAAAACTCTCGCGGTACGGAACACCTCAAGGCTCAAGCAAACCCACCTCATCACTCTCGGCATCCACATGGTGTTCCTCCTCTTACGCTTCACATTCCGGTCCTCGCTTTCATTGAAACGCTACACCCTGCTCTCCACCCCCGCGCTGCTCATCGAGTTCTACTTGGAGAAACTGGCTCGCCCGAGCTACAACCCCGACGGCTCGCTGCGCCGTGCTGGAGAGGACCTAGATGCGCAGGGACTGACGGAGTTCATGTGGGACATTCTCTATTGGACGTGGATTAATCTGGTGCTCGTCGTGGTCTTCGGGAACAGGGCTTGGTGGTTGTATCTCGTCATCCCGGCGTATGCGGTCTATGCTGCTGTTACAACGGCCAGCGGGTTGAAGTCGAGCCTTGCTGGGTTGGCGGGCGGTGGCGGAGAAGGGGGCACGGGGGGTCAGAGTAAGCGGCAGCAGAAGATGGAGAAGCGAGGCGGTCAGCGTGTTGCGTATAGATAACACCTGCGACAGCACCTTTCAAGATACCTCCCATACGCCCATTCCATTTCCCATCCTTGCCATTCTTTCCTTTCCTTTTGCCTCGCTTTCGCATTCGTCCTGATCTCATATCATACATTATCGCCTTTGCTCTCCCAACCCATCAATCCCTTCCACTATCAAGCCACTTCGCCAGTCCTGTAGTGCCATACAAATCGCGCCATTCCTCATCACCCACTTCCTCCTCGACATACTCGCCGACAAACTCCGCCGTTTCGTTGGCCTTGGCCTTGACCGCGCTGGCCGCCTCCTCGATCCTCTCGCTTGCCCTTGCCATCGCAAGATTATAATACTCAACACTGGTCCTCGCCCTTTCAGCCAGACGTCTTGAGCCCCCGATCTTGCGCTTATACCGGCCCAGGATGATCGACACGACGTAGTACGCCTTGACAAGGAACCGCTGGATGACCTGCTTGACCACCATCGTCATGCCGTGGCTGAAGAACGCCCTCACCAGCTCCACTTGTAGCCCTTCGTAGAGTGCTGCGACGCCCTCCGTCTGTGCAACGGTTAGCACTGTACTGAACACGGTCGCCCGTGCGGCTCTGTGGGCTTTCTCGCTCGTAGAGTCCTCAGAAACGACATCCTGCTCGTCGTGGTCTTCGTGTTTCGACCCCGCCTGTAGACGTGCCTTGGCTAGACTGAATGGATATGTGATCGAGCTGGCACACGATTTGCTCAGAGCTGAGAGAAGAAATGTGAGAGATGGCGGTGGGTTGTCTCTCCGGTGTCGTGGGAGGAGGACTTTCTTCATCGTTTCAAACAGGAAGAAGGTAATGGACGGGTTCATTGTCAGGACCAGCGAGGCCGAGTAGCCCGACCAGAAGCCCGTGATGCCTTTCTCCTGCATGATATCCTGAACAATCTGCCGTGCGGAGGGCACTTTGATTGCGCAACCGTTTAAATCGTCACTGTCTTTAGCTGCCAGCAATGCTGCCGCTTGCTTCCGTGTAACAATGTTCGCGATGGGCGTCGTAGCCAGCTTGGTCAGACTCCCCGCCACGAAGCCCACGCCTAGTTCCTCGAGCGCGGGCAGAGATCTGGCAGTCTTATTCCCTCTTGAATTTGCGGCAAGCCTCCTATCCCTCAGAAAACTGTAACTCAGAAAGAACAGAAACGAATCGGCCACAGTCTTGCCGGTGTCCTGCAGAAGTCCCGTGTACAACGCTTGCACGCCACCTTCATTCTTGTAGATCTTCCCAACCGCGTCGAGGAAGCTTCGGTACTCATCCTCTTCCGGCTGTGATTGGTCTTTCCGCAGCTGGCGCTGAAGCTGGAGGCGGGTGATGATCAGATCTATGGGGTAGAGTGCTGCATTGGACAGTGCAGCGCCAGCGGACCCAGCGATGCCGTGGCCCAGGGCCTCGAGGGCAAACCCCTTACTGGCCGCATCTTGACGTTGTTTGTTGGCCTCCAGGGCTTTGGTCTTGTGGTAGAGTTCAAATGCGTCCTAGAGTAGGAGGTTAGTCGACCTCAACAAATTGGTCCTTGTTTGGTGTTGGGGGGGGGGGGGGGGGGGGGG
>Ga0105239_10000652_pt1 | contig 49416 bp, 46 predicted proteins | sample KBSC44metaG_FD_92761 | JGI IMG/M metagenome (GOLD analysis project Ga0105239, IMG submission 92761) | Corn rhizosphere microbial communities from Kellogg Biological Station, Michigan, USA - KBS C4-4 metaG | ecosystem: Host-associated > Plants > Roots > Rhizosphere > Soil | place: Michigan, USA...
CGTGTGCCCTGGCTCATCGGCATTGAATTTACAGGGCGGAAATTAGCTTTATTTGAATTACGCATAGCACCGGGTGTATAATCCATCGCTCCCGCCACCATACGTATATAAGGTAACGTTACATCATAGTGCGGTACATCATCATTGGGAGCCCATTTTGCGTTTTCCAAACCACGTACGCCTTCAAAACCTACTACATTCGGCCATGTACGCTGCAGTCCGGTTGGCTTGTACATACCATGAAAATCCACCATTAACTTATGCGCCGCAGCAAGCCGGGCGATATTGTATACCGAGGTAACCAATTTCTGATCATCCCGGTCAAAAAAATCTATTTTAAAACCCTTAACGCCCATGGCAGCATATTGTGCAAACACCTGATCGGCGCGGTCTTTCAATGCATACCACGTCGCCCACAGAATTACATCTACATGTTTCTGTTTACCATAGTCAATGATCTCCTGCAGATTGATCACTGGTGATACTTTTGATATGTCGGTGCTCACGCTCCAGCCTTCATCCATTACAATGTATTCAATGTGATTGGCAGCCGCAAAGTCGATATAATATTTATAGGTAGGCGTATTAATGCCCGCTTTAAAATCAACGTGCGAAATATTCCAGTCGTTCCACCAGTCCCACGCTACCTTGCCCGGTTGTATCCATGATACATCGGTGAGCTTTGAAGGCGATGCCAGTTTATACACCATATCATTATTCGCAAGTTCCTTATCATTTGTACTAATCACAATTACACGCCAGGGAAAACTGCGGGTACCCGCTGTTCTGGCAATATAATTGGCGCGACTGGTAACTATATAATTCAGCCGCTGCAATTTTTCCGCCGTAGGGTAGGGGGCATGAGTTGTCTGCAAACTGTTTGATGTATTGGCATTGCGCTCAACATACATGCCCGGATAATTTTCCAGATCAGCCTCTGTGATCAATGCCTTTTTCCCGTCGTTAAGGGCCACAAGTATCGGTAAGAACCCGAGCGTGTCTTTCGCAAATTCCGACAGCTTTCTTTCTTCATACAGGTTTTCAAAAGAAGTCTGGAACTGATCGCCATTATAACGCGGACCGGTTACGTAGGGAATATATGCTTTGTAATCGTTGTCGAAATTAAAATCGGCTGTTTCGCTGGTGATGGTTAAGCTGTCTTTTCTGTCAGTAACAAAACGATAAGCCACGCCGTCGTTATAAGCTCTGAAAATTACACTGAAATTCTTCTTGCAATTCACCAATAGCTGGTTGTAATTATCGGCTATACTGCTTTTCTTATAATTGATAGGAGCGATAGACGATTGTGCCGAGGTGGTTTTTACACCTGTAACCGAAGCATTGGCGCCAAGTACTTCCCCGCCTGCAAGCGTTAATGCCAGCGCAGAAGGCGACAATACCGTAGTGTTTTCATGTTTTACCGACCAGGTTAAACCTCCGCCTGCTTCAACCGTTACGGTGATCTTTCCATCGGGTGACTTCAGTTTCCAGGTATTTCCTTTTTGTGCATTTGCCGCGAATGAATAGGCCAGTTGAATCGTTAGCAGAGCCAGTGGTGCAAGAAGTTTCTTCATGAATTGTTATTGTATAAGGTATTAAAATCACAAGAAACAAATATCAGGTTCCAAAAAAATAACAAAAAACAAATATTAAATCCCGACAAAGTAGTAGTAGAGTTGCTATTTGTATTTTGATTTGATATTTGGATTTTATTTGGAAGTTGTATCTTGAGATTTGGAATTTTTTGAATTTATCTAAGATACGGATGTTTGCAACAGTAATAATCCTTGATACCCGGGATTTTGTCTAAAAAGTTATAGAGGCGCAATGTTATTCGTTGCTTAACAAGGTAGCAGGTGCATAACCGAAATATTTTTTAAAAGCAAAGGAAAAATGGGAGAGGTCTTCAAAGCCCACTTCCAGATATATTTCTGCCGGTCTTTTTTTCTTTTCGCTGATGTGGTAATGCGCCAACTGGAGTCTTTTTTGTATCAGCCATTTGTGTGGAGCTGTCTGGTATGTTTTTTTGAAATCCCGGTGAAAGGTCGACAGGCTGCGGCCCGTCAGATAACCAAATCTTTCCAGTGGCATATTGAACATAAAATTCTTTTCCATAAAATCTGCCAGATCAATTTTGCCCGGCTCATTGAAATTGGCGAGCACATCATCAATAGCCGGATCAACGGTGCGTAATATAGTAATGGCCTCGTTGATTTTCAGCATGGCAATATTTTCAGGAAGTGCCGCCGGTATATCAAAATAAGGTATCAGCGAAGCCATACAGCTTTGCAGCAGCGGATGATTGGTGAAACAACGGATCTTTTGTGCGATCAGTTCTTTCGGCTTTATTGTCAGGCCGGCATAAAAATCCCTCAGCCGGTTTACTGAAAGATGCATGGCCACGGTTTTGTGTGGAAGCCCGTCTTTCGGATAATTGATAACAGTGGCCAGTTGATTGCGTGGTATTAAAAAGATATCACCTGCTTTGAATATATACGTTTCATCAGCCTGAATGATCTTTGTTTCGCCCGATATAAACCATATCAGCATATGGTGTTCAAATACCACCTCGGTTTTAAATAACTTGTCATCATAGCACGACAGCTTGATGTCAGGGGTGATATATCTGGTTTTAAATTCCATACTAGTTAAAAATCACAAAGGACAAATATCAAGATACAAAAAAGAGAAATCCAAATCTCAAATATAAAGCTGTCATTCTTCGGAGCTTGTTATTTGAGATTTGTTATTTAATTAGAGATTTATTTGATCCTTGTTTTTTGAAGTTTGAAATTTTTAAATGCTAAATTGAATACCAGTCATTTCTTCACTCAGTTTCCAAAGGCGGCTGGCGTTCTCTGCATCTACCGAATAAGGTTTTACGCCATGCTGGGTAGACGGGTCATCGTACGTGTGTTCGTTATCACCGGAAAATATTTCAGCTACATCGCAATCTTCGCAATATACGCCACCAATATTGTCCAGCGCCTTACTGGTAGCGCACCATACGGTTGTAGCGGCACCCTGCGGAACCGTTTTTAATTTGCTGGCTACTTCAGGCAATATATTACCATCCTCGCCAAACATACCCATTTGCTGAAACACGGCTATAGGTGCTTCACGTCCCAGGTCGGTGCCGTTAACAGCGCCCGGATGCAGGGAATAAGCTCTTATGCCAAAAGCTTTACCGCGATGGTCCAGCTCAACAGTAAATAGATTATTAGCCGTTTTGGATTGCCCGTAACCCTGCAGCGTTTCATATTCCCGATGCTCAAAATTAGGGTCTTCAAAATTAAAGGGAGCCAATTGATGACCAAATGACGACACATTTACCACTCTGGCGCCCGCGGCTTTTTTTAACGATGGCCATAGTTTGGCTGTAAGCTGAAAATGCCCCAAATGATTGGTCGCTAATTGTGATTCAAAACCGCGACTGTCACGGCGCAGTGGTACCCACATAATACCTGCATTATTTACCAGTATGTGAAGTGGTTTGCTGGTACTTACAAACTCATTCGCAAAACGGTCAATAGATTCAGCATCCATTAGGTCCATTGCTTTTACAGTTACATGGGGAATGCCCTGTAGATTCTTAGTGGCTTTTGATACATCTCTTGCTGGTACCCAAACCTCTGCGCCGGCATTTACAAATGTTTTTACGGTTTCCAAACCAATGCCGGCATAGCCTCCTGTTACAATGGCTGTTTTTCCACTCAGGTCAATGCCCCTGATCACATCTGTGGTTGTTGATGTGGCTGAATATCCTGAATTAAGTGCTTTCTGTAAAGCGCCGTTATAGTTGTCTGCTTTTGCTACCTGTTTCATATGTGATTTTTATTTGCAACAAAATTAGATGCGGTTATTTTTAACGGCTTTGTTGCGCATGTCAAATTCACTTTGTTGAGTGTGTCATCGTATTAAGGGTAATTCAGGCTTAAAATTGACTAACTGGGGGCCTATTTAGTCTGATTTGGCTGTTTGTTGCTCCGCCTGTTCAGGAGAGGGTATACTTTTGTGAAGCAATTGAGAATACAAGCAAACCCAATTCAAGATCTAAATAGAGAAAAATGTCAAACGAAGTAAAATATAATAGTCGTCGCTTTCCTGGCGCAGCCGCTATGGCTTTCAGTACAGTTGTGCTTGCTATAATAGGGCTGGGCAAGGTACAGGCCCAGGTAGCTGATCAACATCAGGGAGAAACTGCGAAAAGTGCTGTCAGCAAAAACAGTTTTGGTCCTTTAAAACAGATCAATGCCGGTGATTTGAATGTGGGCTATGTTGATGATGGTCCGGCCAATGGACCTGTAGTAATTCTGCTGCATGGCTGGCCTTATGACATTTACAGTTTTGCCGATGTGGCTCCCTTGTTGACTGCTGCAGGTTACCGGGTGATCATACCTTATTTGCGTGGGTATGGCACTACGCGCTTTCTTTCAGATAAAACAGTCCGCAACGGACAACAATCAGTAGTAGCCGTTGATATCATCAATTTAATGGATGCGCTTAAGATCAATAAAGCCATTATAGGTGGTTTCGACTGGGGTGCAAGAACAGCCGATATCATTGCCGCACTTTGGCCTGAACGTTGCAAAGGGTTGGTTTCGGTAAGTGGTTATCTCATTGGCAGCCAGCAGGCAGGGGAAGCGCCTTTACCGCCAAAAGCCGAACTGCAGTGGTGGTATCAGTATTATTTCTCAACAGAACGTGGCCGTAAGGGTTATGAAAAATACCGTAATGATTTTGCCAAACTCATCTGGCAGATTGCTTCACCAAAGTGGAATTTTGATGATGCTACTTTTAACCGTACTGCTGCTTCATTTGATAATCCTGATCATGTTGCCATTGTAATTCATAACTATCGCTGGCGGTTAGGACTTGCCCAGGGCGAAAAGAAATTCGATGACCTTGAAAAAAAACTCGCTACTGCACCTGTGATCACTGTTCCTACCATTACGCTTGAGGGAGATGCCAATGGCGCGCCACATCCTGATAGTAAAAACTATGCAGCCAAATTCTCTGGTAAGTATGAATATCGGTTAATCGAAGGTGGTATAGGACATAATCTGCCTCAGGAAGCTCCGGAAGCATTTGCCAAAGCCATTAAAGATGTTGATAAGTTTTGAGAACAGTAATGGGTTGATAGGTTAATAAGTTGACATGTTAATAAGGTTAACGTGAACTTATTAACATATCAACCTATCAACTTTTCAACTTCTTACTACTTTATGAAGTCTTGCTCAGAAGACGATCTTCATCTTCCTCTTTGTTATCACTTTGTGTACTTTCTACTAGCGATGCTATCGCTGCTGCCACTAATCCGCCCATTACATATAATCCCACGGTCATAATTTGTGTACCTAAAGTTTTGTTGCTGGGTTCCTGTGGAAGGCCTAATTGCTTAGGTAAAATTACAGCTGCTACGCCGGCTATCAATCCTGATATAAGCCCGCGGGTCCATACGCCTTTTTTACCTCCCATTGATATAAGACCATAATAAGCGGTATCACAAAAGAGTTCGCCACCCACTGCCCACCGCTGAAGTTCAGAATCTGCGGGCACATCTTTTTTCATACTTTTTAAGCCTTTTCGTATTAGGTCCATATCGAGCAGGTCCATGCGGGGCGCATCGCTTCTTACTCTTCTAAATGCTTCATGCAGGGAAGCTACTGTAAGCGTTCCTGCTAAACCTCCGGCTACGGCAGAAGATACTTTCATTGCAAATAATATTATAGGTTATAAAATCATTTTAAACAGGAGTTTATAACCCAAACAATCAAAATACAAGCCAGCCATGTAGAAATAAATCCTCATTCACGATGCTAAACGCTTAATGCTGAATGCTGAACGCCTTTTTCATTTTGCATTATGCATTAAGCGTTGTGCATTCAGCATTCGGCTTTTCTAAAATAGATTTCCCCATTGTAAGGGATTACTCCTGTTTTTCCGTCTTTAACAATACAAAAGCATTATCAATACCATTATCACATATAAACTATCCTTTATGAAAAAAACAATTGTTCAACCGGCTATCGTATGTATGGTGCTTCTGTTTTCGGCCTGCGCAAAAAAAGAAGTGATTGCTCCCGGAAACCTTTCTGCAAAAACCGTTAGTAAAAATACAGTCGCTGTCAGCGCTGTTCCTGCAAAGTCAGAAGCCTTACTCGCCATGCAATGTTATAACAATGCATTCTATCATGAGTATGGCACCTACGGTCCTTCATATAAAGCATATTATTATTCAGATGTAACCCATAGCGGCCGTATGGACTTCTGGAGACAGGCGGAAGCTATAGAAACCATCATCGACGCTTATACGATCAATAACGATACAGACCTCCGCAATAAAATGGTCTATCTGTACAATGGTATGCGTGATGCGTATGGATTATTATGGTCGTCCAATTCCTTTAACGATGACGTGATCTGGGGCGCTCTCATGTGCATCAGAGCTTTTCAAATAACCAACGATGGCGGTATGAAAGATATGGCTAAAAATAACTTTGATATGGTATGGTCCCGCGCATGGGATACCTCGCTGGGCGGAGGTTTATGGTGGACTACAGACAAAACTACAAAAAACGCCTGTGTGAATGCACCCGCTGCTATTTGCGCCATGTATCTGTATCAGGCCACCGGCGATGCCGGTTATCGCGATAAGGCCAAGATGATCCTCGACTGGATGATCAGCAAATTGTATGTATCCACGGGTGAAGTAAAAGGCGCTATCAATGCCGCCGGCACCATTACCGAAGGTACACGTACTTATACACAGGGTACTTTTATCGGCGCCTGCAACCTCTTGAACAGTTACTATCCATCCAATAATTACAGGGCCATGGCAGCTAAAGTAATGGATTATACGAAAAATAGTATGTGCAATGCTCAGGGACTGCTGCCTGATGAATATGATACCGACGACTGTCAGGGCTTTAAAGCCATTTTCGCACGCTGGGCCTGCAGGTTTGTACACGATCAGGGACTTCAGGCCACCTATGCTGCCTGGCTCAATTACAATGCAACACAGGCATGGGCTTACCGCAATTCCAATGGCCTCATGTGGGGACAATGGTGGCACCGGACCCCTGACAATTATGTGAATTCCTTTGAAACCACCTGCGGAGTGGCTATTATGAATGGCGTGTGGCTTTTTTAGGGAGCATGATGTTACTTCCAGGACTAAAGGTGGCAGAACTGCTACCTTTAGTTTTTTAATAACTATATCTTCTCAGCTATGGTTAACGACATTGAAAAATACTTATCTATTTTACCCTGAAAAGAATTATTTATCAGGTCTTCAATTTCTTCAAAAAATGCATATTGAACTTCTTTGGAGGCCGCAAGATGATTCGAGAATGTATTTAATAGCCGTACAAACTCTTTGGCACTATAGGTTATAGTTATAGGGAAAAGCTGAAAATGTATTAGTCTGAACAGCTTTTCATCAATAACATTTGCCTTCAGTTCTTCACTTTTTGGCAATTTTGGTTTTTGATGTTTGTCTGTGAAGTCATATCGATCAAAAATAGGCTGTGAGGCATTAAAAAAGTCGTCGCCTTTTTCATCGGATATATGATTGGTGTGAATAATAGCGAGATGCCCCGTGTCTTTTAATAGGGAATGTGTTTTTGAATATTTGGCTGATTGTTCAATCCAATGAAAAGAAGTGGCAGCAAAAATCAGATCAAATGACTTTGCCGGCAATGTTAGTTCTTCAAATGCGCCTGTTAATATCTGAACGTTTTTATAATCATGCAATTCGTGCCTTGCAACTTCTGCTAACGCACTGCCCAGTTCAACAGCCGTAATGTCAAACCCTTTTTTTGCCAATGGCTTTGTGGCCTGTCCTGTACCGGGACCAATTTCAAGTAGTTTCGACCCCTTATGTAAACCTGTAACATCAATTAATACTGAAAATAATTCATCCGGGTAGCGAGGTCTTGCTTCATTATATAGTAGGGCAACTTCATCAAAAGTGTGCCTGAGAGAGTTGTTCCGGGTCATTAATTACAGATTGTTAACCTGTAAATATATGAAATCAATAGGCAGCCGGATTTAATTCCCTTGACAGAACAGCCGAATTTCCCGATGAATGCACTCCAATTGCGGGTGAAATAGTAAAAACGGGTGTTCTTCACCCATTTACATCGGGGGAGTCGCGCGAAAGTTTAACGTGTCCGGTTTTCGATATTTGTAAAGGAAACGTATCTTTATGCAGATGAAACGGACAATCCTTTTTGCCGCGATTTTAATATCCGCTGTGGCTGTAAAGGCGCAGACCCCCTTATCGTTTGGAACGATAGATTACACGCAGCCTGCCTTCAGGCATTTTGGCCAGGTAGCAGACTCCAATAGCTTGCATAAGAAATGGTTTTTTTCGAAATATAGCGGTATCTCTACCGGTTTTGTTGCTTTTAACGGAGGAAGCGGTACCTTTTTATCGGCGCCCGTTGGATTACGGCTCTACCGGCAATTGAACAATAATGTATATGCCTTCGCCGGTGTTTCTGTAGCGCCCACTTTTTTCCATTCCAACAGTGCTGCTTTTTATCAACCAGGAATTAGTAAGTACAGTGGCTTTATGAATGGCAACAACTTTGGCATAAATCCATCTGCACATATGGGCGTTATGTACATCAATGATGAAAAAACATTTTCCATTTCCGGTAGCATCAGTGTAAGCAGAGGTAGCTACAACTACTATAATTATTCACCCTCTACTATTCCGGCGCATTATCCGATAAGGTAAAACTTATAATTTCTTCCCATTCAGGCTCACATTCTCGAATTTTACATCTTTATAAATATTGGTGACGGCAGAATCTTTCGCTGTTGCCGTAATATTTTTGAATACAATACTGCTCACTGTATCAGATGGGTTGCCATGTATGGTGGCGAATTTATCACAAGTCACATTAATATCTGAGATCGTGATGTTACGCACCGTTGCGTATGGTTTTTCCTTACTACCTTTCATATCAAAATACTGAGTCCACGGAGCCATATTAAGAATGGTGCCGCATTTACCGGTGATATGCTCTACTGTAATGTTCTCGTAAAGCTGATAAGTGTCCGGCCTCATCTTAAGGTTTAATATAGGCCGGTTGTTATCTACCTTGCAGTTGCGCATTACAATATTGCGTGCGTGAATGCACTCGCTGCCCATAGTGAGTGCGGCATGTACTTCGCCAAACGTGCAATTCTCTACCAGAATATCTTCCACGGCTCCGTTTTCATATCTTTTATGCGCCTCAGGACCTTTGCCGCCTTTCATACATACACCATCATCATTAACAGAAATATAGCAGCCGCGTACTGTCACGTTACGACATACATCAATGTCAATCGCATCTGAGCTTGGAGCCGGAACAGGACGGAAAGGCGAACGGATGTCGCAATTTTCAATCAGCACATTCTCGCACTGATACAGGTGAGTAGTCCAGAAAGGGGAGTTCCAGAGCTTCACTCCACTGATCTTTACATTGTGGCATCCCCAAATGAACACTAATCTTGGCCGATGAGCTTCCAGGTTAGTAAATTCCTTACCTACCTTGCGCATGGAGTCGCGCCCGTTCCAGAATATTTTCCAGTATTTAAGTCCGTTCCCGTTGATCGTACCCGGGCCGGTTATCGTAAACCCATCGTTGAAATATGCATTAATAACTGCCGCATAATAAAGAAGATTATGCCCTTCCATGCGTGAAGGAATAAGCGGAAAGTCGGCAATATTGTCAGAACCTTTCAGCACGGCGCCTTCCGATAATCGCAAGTGCGTACCTGGTTTGAAGAATAACGCACCCGTCAGAAAAACGCCTTTGGGAATCACCACAGTGCCGCCATTTTCACTCGCCTTGTCGATGGCACGCTGAATAGCCTGTGTGTTGATTTGTGTGCTGTCGGTGCTGGCGCCATATTCAGTAATCACAAAATCCTGAGCCGTAAGGGTGGTGCAGGCACAAACTGTAAACAGCCAAAAAAGGATAAAATGTCTTTTCATAATAGCAAACGATATAAAAATCCAGCCAAATGTTTCGATTAAATTCCTCATTTTCATCCTGAACCATCCTGTATCGAAAAACACTTATTAAAGCAGATTAATCTTTTCAATAGCTTTAGCTCAGATAAAATAAAATCCTGACCATTTATGGCAGATATTTCAGTCATACTTTCTAACATATCTCATAGACCTTATGAACTTCCCGCAGGCCGATGGAAATATTACCAGGAATGGAACAAAGCGCTCTTTTTACATTGGGCAATTCCGTTTGATACCCTGCGAAAGTATGTGCCGCAGCAGTTCCATCTTGACAGCTATGACGGCAGGTACTATATTTCATTGGTCGCTTTTACCATGCAAAAGATCAGGCCCAGAAATTTGCCGGCAGTTAAATTAATTTCTGATTTTCATGAAATTAATGTCAGGACATATATTGATAACGGCAATAAAAAAGGCGTCTATTTTTTGAATATAGAAGCTCAGAAACATTTATCCGTTTTTATTTCCCGGAGTTTGTCAGGGCTTCCCTATGAAAAATCAATCATTAAACGTACAGATAACATATACAGTTCTAAAAATGTAATTAAGCAATTTGTACTTGATGCGGCATTTGAAGTAGGGGGAAAGCTTACAAATAAATCAGATCTTGACAAGTGGTTGACCGAGCGCTATTGTCTGTACTTCCACAAAAATGGTCAATCATTCCGGTACGACATTCATCACAAAGAATGGGAATTGAAACAGGTAGTGATAAAAAATCTAAACCTTCACTATGAAATCGGTGACATAAACCTTACGGCTAAAAATGTTGATTTGATCCATTATTCAGATGGAGTGAAAGTTGTTGCATGGAAGCGACATGAACTATAAAATAGTTTTAAAAATATTTTACCAATGAGAAATTTGAGGCGGTCTTTTTGTTACAGCATGCGGTCATTCGCTTCGCAATGCCTTAACCGGATTCATCAAAGCTGCCCGGATGGATTGAAAGCTAACAGTAACCAAAGCGATTCCCAGGGCTATAACACCTGCAAGCCCGAACATCCACCAATGAATACCGATCTGATAGGCAAAACCCTGTAACCATTTATTCATGGCCCACCACGCCACAGGTGAAGCAATGATCCATGATATCAGCACAAGTAAAAGAAATTCCTTCGATAGCAGGCGAACAACGGCCGGTACACTCGCCCCAAGCACTTTGCGAATGCCAATTTCTTTATATTTCTGTTCTGCGCTGAAAGCCGCCAGTCCAAAGAGGCCGAGACTCGAAATGAGAATGGCTATCAGGGTGAAGGCATTGATCACCCGCGACATTGTGATATCGGTTTCATATTGTTTTTGCACAGCATCATCCATGAAAGTATATTCGAATGGTATGCCCGGCACGTCTTTTTTCCAAACTGCCGCAATCTCCTTTAACAGGTCCTTATAGCTATTTGTATTCGCATGAACAGTCACCGTAGGCCACAGTCCATAGGCCGGGTTATTGATCCAAACCAGAAAGTTGTTTACCTCGTAGCGTAAACTGGCAAAGTTGAAATCCTTCATAACCCCGATAATTTCGAATTGCCGGCCCTGATCATCATGCAGGCGAACGCCTTCCGCTTTATAAGGGTCGAGACCCAGATGGCGCGCAAAGCTCGCATTGATGAGCACGCGGTCAGAATCTCCTTCCCGGAAATCCCGTCCCGAGATGAGTCCAACCCCATTGGCCGCCAAAAAATACCGGTCTGCCAGAACATACTCAGCATTCTTCGACTCATCGGTCGTTTGCCCTGGTAGCATAAAGCTGTTGTTGTATAAAGTCGGGTTGCCGAGATACTGGCTGGCATTGCTCACTTCTTTAATTCCGGCCAGTTGACGTACATCCTCCATAAAAGAAGACAAATGATCGAAGGCCCCCTGGGAATTGAAGGTAAAAACGATTCGTTGATCCGGGCTGAATCCCAGATCTTTGTTCCTGATATAATTCAGTTGGGCGTAAACAACGAGAATACCGGTGACAAGAACGATAGACAGCACGAACTGCATTACTACAAGCGCTCTTCGAATGCCCGATGCCGATATATGATTGGTGAAGTTGCCTTTGATAACACGAATGGCATTGAAGGCAGACAAATAAAAGGCCGGATAGCTTCCCGCCAACAGACCGGTTGCCAGGGTCAGTCCAACAAGTATTCCCCACACGCGCACATTACTCAGCAGGGAAATATCCACGGTAGTACCTGTAAGCCGGTCCAGCCAGGGCATCGCCAGTATCATCAGTGGAAGCGCCAGCAACACAGCCAGAAGAGTGAATAAAAACGACTCAGCCAGAAACTGATTCATCAGGGTGATTCTTTGCGCCCCGATCACTTTGCGTACACCGATTTCCTTCGCCCGTTTCGAGGCACGTGCAGTGGAGAGGTTCATGAAATTGATACAGGCAATCAACTGGATAAGGCCAGCAATCACTGCCAGCAAGTTAAGAAAGGAGGGATTAACAGGCTGGCCGATACCGGCGTTATCAAGGCCCGCGGTGGTATGGATACTTGTCAGCGGCTGAAGATAAAGTTCCATGTGTGTGCCCCACTTTTTCAAATCTCCACTTGCATACTTTTCAACCAAAGCGGGAAATTTTCGTTCAAGGGCTGCTACATTCGTGCCCGGCCGCAGCTTCACATAAGTGGAGATAAACGCATTTGATGCCCACGATGTATTTTGGGGCATGTACTGTCCCATACGAGGGATATTTCCACCAATGAAAATATTCGCATGTAAATGTGATTTTCCAAGGCTTTCGTCTACAACGCCCGTCACCAGATAATCGTGCCGGCCCCAGGTATTGTCGATCGTGATCGTTTTGCCCATTGGGTCAGCGGCGCCAAACAACTTATCTGCCACAGGTTTCAGCAGAACTACTGTGTAGGGGTCAGCCAAAGCTGTTTTTAAATTACCGCTTATACGATGATAAGTGAAGATGTCAAAAAAGGTGGAGTCAACAATAAAAGCGTCTTTTTCCCAAATGTTCTTGTCCCTGTAGACCACCAGATGCCTGTCGACCCCGATAAAAGGGACTACCCGTGTGTACTGCGCAACTTCAGGAAAGTTCTGTTTCAATGCCGGTCCGGCCGGTGTGGCTGAAATAGCAAAGTTCCGGCGGTTGCCCATCCCCGAATTGACCACATTAAGCCGGTATATATTCTTCACATCAGTCTCATGCCTGTCGTAGCTGTATTGATCCTGAACGTACAGCAGAATATACAGGCAGCAAAAGGTCCCTGCTGCCAGACCGAAAATATTGATGAAGGTAAAACCCTTATTCCGGAGGAGTGACCGTAAGGCGGTTTTGAAATAATTTCGGATCATCCAATAGGTTTAAATGCTAATTGACCCAAACCCAATGCCAGGCTGCGGATGACTGATAGTGAATATATTATACCTGCGCCGTTTGCGATGACTGTACGGTTTCAGTACAGGAATTGTTCGTTTTCGGAATCAGAAATGCGATAAGAATTGTCATTCCCCAAGCCCGGCCTGCTTAAATGCTTTTATTACCTTTTCTGCAATGATCTTATCTCCTTTATCAGATGGATGTAATCCATCATAAGTAATATTTATGGCTGCCGGTGGATACGGGTATTCGTCGTTTTTCGGGTCAAATGGTATATCGGTGAATGTAGGATAACGATAATTTACATATTCACCGGTATGAGGATCTTTTAAACGTTTGAAGTTAACCAGGTGCTTCACATTAAGCCGCCGGTCGTGATAAAGGTCAATAACCGGAATCTTCTCCATTTTTCCAATAGTGATCACCGCGTTCGCAAATGCTTCCAGTGATTGCCCGTTTTTAGTTTTATACGAACCATACGCGTTATTAGTGGGGTTCAGCAAATAAACAAAATCACTACGCTGCATTGGAGTTATCAGTATTATTTTCGCCTCCTTGTTTAGCTGATGTATCTTGTCGATGATGATCCTGAATGACCCGTATGCAGAACCAGTACCGGTATTGTTTTTATAATCATCGATTGTTCCTAAAGGCTGACCGTGCCACCAGTCATTGGTGCCTAAGAATACGGTATAAACATCTGCTTTCACCAGCCCCAATTGTTCAATCTTGTTCGCTATATCAGTCGACTTCCAGCCATTATGTCCCTGATTGATATAATGTACGTTCGGTAACTCAGCAACTACACGGCTTAAATACCCTTTCGTAACACGATTGCCCGTTTCATCCAGATGATCGTTCAGATAAGTAATAGAGTCACCAATAGCAACCCATGTTATTTCCTTTTTAGTAAAGGAAGCAAGCAGCCATATTCCGATTATAAATAAGAAGGAAGCACAGGTCCTGGGTATGAATGTTTTTATCTGCATAGATTGGCTAAGATAAAGAAGTAAGATAATAAGAGCCTTGCTTTTACTTATAGAAATTTATCCTTATCATGTGTGAAATTTAAACCCCTTTTCTATGTTTTGTACAAATTGCGGAACCGAAATCAATGACAAAGCCGTTGTATGTCCTAAATGCGGCGTACCCACAACTAATTTTGCTGCGCAATCAGCAGCAGGCGTACAACAGGCCGGCCTTATACATGAAGGATATGACTGGCTGACAACTTTACTGCTTTGCTTTTTCATAGGTGGATTGGGCGTTCATAGCTTTTATACCAAAAAGACCGGTATTGGCATAGCTCAGCTACTCACCTTAGGAGGTTGCGGTATTTGGGCTTTGGTAGACCTGATTATGATCATTACAGAAAATTTTAGAGATGGACAAGGCAGACCCCTCATCAGGAAATAAACTCCTTTTTGCCTTATGGTTGCTCGTTCCGCTGCTTATCTTTCAAATCAACTATTACAGTACGAACGAACACTTTACTCTTTGTCTCTTTAAAAATATTGCAGGAAGGGATTGTTATGGTTGCGGGGTATTAAGAGGCATTTCAGCCTGTTTGCATTTGGATTTTCCGGCAGCTTACCGGTTGAATCATCTGAACCTGCTCACAATACCTTTGCTCACATTCCTCTACGGAAAAGAACTATGGTCAACCCGGCCGGTAGTCTTCCGGGGCCAATAAATAACAAACTGCTCATAATTCATCAAAGAAGGATCGCCACCGCGGTCCTTTTTTGTTTGAACATTGGACGAGTCATGGTAATATTTCGGCCGGGTCATTTTGAGGTTAAACAGGGACCAAACACGGACCAAACAGGGACCAAACAGGGAGAAAACCCGGCGAAAGCCTGTGTATTCACTCTGTTTTTAATGTGTTTGTTTAGTGTTTGATATTACTCTTTCCCTCCTGAATTACGGCTAAGGTTTTCTCTTGTTATGGATTTGGCAGAATTATGCGTCTAGGTTATACCATCGTACAAACCTTCAAAATCATGAGAAAATATCTTTTTACTGCACTTACTTGTTGGGGATTAATGGCTAATTCAGGTAGATGCCAAACTGTTGATACCTTAATAGACGTTGGCGGTTACCGGCTCAATTTCCATATCATAAAAGGAAAGGAGATGCCGATCCTGTTTGAAGCTGGAGCCGGAGCCGATGCAACTGATTGGGATATTATCCTTAAGCCAATAGCTGATATTACGCACGCAACGCTCATTACCTATGCCCGGGCAGGTTTTGGGAAAAGCGAACTCGATACCAGTAACCACGATCTGGATAAGCATGGAATTTTACAAGGTATTCAGGGCCTGGAAACAGGTCTGAAAAAATTGGGCTACAACGGAAAGATCATGCTGGTAGCACATTCCTATGGTGGCTTTTGTGCAACGCTCTATGCTGCCAGACATCCCGAAAGTGTAAAAGCAGCCGTGTTGATCGATGCCAATCATGTTTGCTGGTTTCAGGATGCCTATGTGGATAGTATTACCACCCTAAGAAAAAAGATGTATGCAAACATGAAGAATATCAACTGGCCGGATTATTACATGGCTTTAAACCTTCCCAATACCGTGCAGCTCATGAGAAAAACGCCTTTCCCCGCAGCTATCCCTGTCATCGACCTCGTTGCTGATAAAGTGCCGCCATTCCCTGATTCTGCGGGTGCTGACAGATGGAGAGCCTGTCACAGGCAATTTGCGAATGCCGAACCCAACCGTCAGGGTATTACCGCTTATGGATGCGCGCATTTTATTTTTAAAGATAATCCGGCCCTTGCCATTAGCGCTATCGTAAAAGCGTATACCGGCACACAGGGTAGGGAACAAGGCGATGCAATAATGACTCGCTTTCTTTCCTGGAGTCTTAACGCAATCAATGAGGAGAAGATGATGGCAGTCCATCTTTCAGAAAATGATCTCAATAGTAGGGGATATCGTTTATTGGGGGAAGGAAAAATAAAAGAAGCCGTTGAAGTATTTAAACTGAATATTACTTTTTTCCCCAACAGTGATAATTGCTACGACAGTTTGGCCGAAGCCTATGAAGCTGCAGGAGACAAAGCCAGCGCCATTGCTAATTACAAACATTCCCTTGAGCTGAATCCCAAAAGCCCGCACTCTATCGAAAGACTAAAGGTGTTGCAGGCACAATAGAGCTTATATAAACAAAAAGTTCCTGCCGCGTTACGGCAGGAACTTCTTTCAGTTATTGATTATCGATGAATTACATTTTTGAAGATAATACTTCAGTCAGTTTCTTGGTACGGTAATCAACGTGGTGTGCGTTTACAACGGGGTCATGGTTTACCGTTAAAACACCACCTTCCAGATTGTAGGCCCTTACTTCGGAAGTAACGGTGCCATCGTTCATGATGTGAATTTTTTTCAGAATTTCTTTCAGGGCTTCTTTGCCCATATCATCAGCGGCGATGAATTTGAAAGATTCGATAACAGGTTTGAAGTAAATGTCGGTGAAGTATTCCTCATACCTGTCAGCATAGTCGGGGGCTGCAAGTGTGTCCCATTCAACCTGAAACTCAATAGGATAGCCGGCGATCGTGTTGATCTCTTTTTCCAGCTCAGGGAATTTGGTGTCCTGAAAGTTTTTAACTGCTCTTTTTTCAACGAGTCCCATGATTGTATATTTTTTTCCAATATACAGTTGAATTATTATCAGTGAAATTTCATATTTAAGTAAAAAATATAAGTAGAACTACTTATGCAGTTAAGCATTGATTATCAATGATCAGTAAATATGTTAAATGTACGTTAACGATTATTGGGGCATAAAGGTAACTGGGTAGTACCCTCAATAAGGCATAAACGATGATTAATATTACTGGTATTGGTAATGTATAAAATAATAAATTTCGCTAATGAGATCATGCGAATAACCATCTTCTACAGGTTAAGAAAACCAGCAAAAAATTGTTCTGCCAGCGTACGTTCTTCGGTAATGATTTTTGCTTCGCCGGATAAGTTGTTCTTAAAAGACAGCCGGGTATGATGGGTAGTGGTAAGTCCGTTTGGTAAATTTACCCTGATTAAAAAAGCAGAATCTCTATAAGGCACCGCAGGTATATAATCAATAACGCCGTTGATTGAGCCAAACTCATTGTTCGGGTAACTGGAAAGTGTTATGATAACCTGTTGCTGTTTTTTTACTTTTCCAAAATTTTGCTGCGGTGCTGCCACTTCGCCAAAATAGGAGGGCTGATCGGGAATCACATACAACAATTCCTGTCCGTTTTTAATCAACTGATTTACCTGTATAAAAGCAACAAATTGCACTTTACCCTTTTCCGGTGCGGTGATAAGGTATTGCATTTTCCAGCTTTCGAGGTTGCTTTTCAGCGTCATGAGGCCCGATTGAAAAGACTGTTTTATATCACTTATTGATTTTTGCAGGTCCAGAATTTCTTTTTTCTTATTCAGATCGAGGGTTACATTATTCAAAATGGTATTGGTAAGTTGTTCAAGCGATTGCTCGCGATTCAGTAACAGGCCTTTTTCCTTGTTCAGTTCCAGGGGAGCCACTACTTTTTCTTTAGCCAGGCTTTCATTCGCTTTGTATTCTACGCGTTGCAGCGAGTCTTCCTGCTCCAGTATCGTCTTTTGCCGCAGAATGCTGTGGTTCATTTCTGTAATCAGCAACAGGTCTTTCAGCAATGCACCCTTTTTAGTTTGATAATAACCGTTATTGAAAGATTCAAGTGTTTCTGCAACCACTTTTCTAAAGTTCTGATAAGCCGGCTGCAATTGCCCCAGTTCGGTAAGTATGGGAACAGGGTGTTGCTGAATGATTTCAAGATGGTCGTTCAATACTTCTTTTTCAATAGTGCCGATCCATTGTTCAAGCTGCAATGCTTCTTCCACATTCGTAGTGCTTTCAATTACTGCCAGTACCTGATTTGAATCAACTACCTGGTCATTCTGCACCCTCAGTTGTAACAACTTGCCTTCTGCATGAGCAGTAAGCAGCTTAGGCGTGTTGATGCCAACGATCCGGATGGGCGCCGTAATAATATCGGGATAGCGAATAAAAAAAGAGGCGATAACAATTAGCGCTATAATGATAAAAAAGCAGAATATGCCGTTTCGAATAATCCAGTTCGAACGTGCATCAATAATTTCCTGTACTTCTTCGCTGTACAGTTGAATAGGCTTTTCTTTTTCGGTGATGGTGGCTGGCATAGCGATTAATTTCCAAGTTCCAGTTGATTTTTTACGAGCTTATAATAGGCGCCCTGCGAGCTGGTGAGCGTTTTATGGGTACCCATTTCAGTGATCTGCCCTTTATTCAATACAATGATCTGGTCGGCATTTTTAACTGTGCTGAGGCGATGGGCCACAATTACCACGGTTTTTCCTTTAAAGAACAGGTCCAGGTTTTTAAGGATATCCGATTCATTATTCGCATCCAGCGAATTGGTGGCTTCATCAAACAAAATCAGTTCCGGATCTTTATATATGGCACGGGCAATAAGCAGCCGTTGCTTTTGTCCGGCACTAAGGCCGATACCTTCTGCGCCGATCTTCGTATTATATCCTAATGGAAGCGATTCAACAAATTGTTTAATATTAGCGATCTCTACGGCCTGTTTCAGGCGACTGATATTCGGTTGTCCTTCTCCTACGGCAATATTGTTGGCAATAGAGTCAGAAAAAATAAAGCTATCCTGCATTACCACGCCGCAGTTGGTGCGAATAGTGCGGTGGCTGATATTTTCAATATTGTTGCCACCTAAAGTGATTTCACCTGATTGTATTGAATAGAATTTCAGCAGCAGTTTCAGCAGCGTTGTTTTTCCACTGCCGCTCGTGCCTACAATGGCCGTGATTTTGCCATGCGGTATTACGAGGTCAATGTCCTTTAACACGGGTTCATTACCGGCGCCCGGATAAGCGAAAGTAACCTGTTGAAAACATATAGTTTTATCGTCGGGCAAAACAGGACTGAGTACAGGCACGCCATTGGCAGGAACGGGTTCTTCATCGGGGATTCTATGGATTTCGCTCAACCGGTCAAGACTGATCCTCGCCAGTTGCCAGCCTTGTATAAAGCCGATCATTTGTTCAATAGGTCCGTTCAATTGCCCTATAATATATTGAACCGCCAGCATACTGCCCAGCGTCATATTACCATTGATCACGGCAGTGGCGGCAACGAATGTAATGAGGATGTTTTTCCCTTCATTGATAAAAAAGGCGCCGGCCTGTTGCCACTGGTTCAGGGCAAGACCTTTCATACCCAGTCGAAACAGCGAAGCCTGCAGGTGTTCCCATTCCCAGCGTTTTTGTTTTTCATTGGCATGCAGCTTAATTTCCTGCATCCCCTGGATCAACTGGATGGTTTTACTTTGTTCAGCCGACGCAATATGGAACTGTTTGTAATCGAGCCGTTTCCTGCGCTTCATGAAAATCATGATCCATGCTGCATAAAGAACACTTGCTGCAAGAAACAGGTAAAAAATGCTGGTATTAAAAATGGCCAGTACAATGGAAAAAACCAGCAGATTTACCATTGAAAATGCGGTATTGAGCGAAGTACCGGTTAAAAATGATTGAATACGCTGGTGATCGTTCATACGCTGCAGTATGTCCCCTGTTTTTTTAGAATCGAAATAGGCTACTGGCAGCTTCATCAGCTTGATCAGGAAATCGGTGAGTATAGATATATTGATGCGGCTGCTGATGTGGTACAGTATCCAGCTACGGATAAATTCTACCGATAAGCGACCCGCCAGCAGAGCAGTTTGCGCAATAAGCAGCACTCGTATAAAATGCAGATTGCTGGTGCTAATGCCAATATCAACAATACTGCGGGCCAGGAAGGGCGCCACCAGTTGCAGCAGACTAACAAGCAGTACGCCTGCGAGTAACTGTGCCAACAGGCGTTTGTAAGGCAGTACATAATTTAACGCATCATTAAAGGAAACAGTTTTTTCCTCATCGTCCTCTGTATGATGGCCGGCATAAAAATCAGGTGTAGGTTCCAGTAATAAGGCTATGCCTACGGGCTCTTCATCTAACTGATCGCTTAACCAGTGGGCCGTAAATTCCTTCCGTGTATATTTGATCATTCCTTTTCCGGGATCGGCAACCAGTACATCACCATTGCGGCGATTAATTTTTGTTACTACCACAAAATGGTTTTGTTCCCAGTGCACAATACAGGGAAGCGGCGCCTCATTTTTCAGCTTGTTAAATGAAAGCTGCCCCGACAGCGTACGAAACCCTGTTTTTTCTGCTGCTTCACTAAGGCCGTAGAGGTTCACTCCTTCACGCCCGGTTTGGGTAAGCACCCGCAATCGTTCAATAGAAAACGACTTCCCAAAATGACGTGCGATCATATATAAACAGGTAGGACCACAGTCCATACTGTCGCGCTGGTTTTTAAAAGGAAAACGCATAAAATTAGTTTTCAAGCAACTGATTCAATAAAGACTGAACGCCGGCGTCGGAAGGACGCGGCGCATCATTTTGTACCAGTTTTTTATTTTTATCGTACACAATATATCTGGGAATGGAATTCAGGTTTACCCATTTAGACAATGCCGAACTGGCGCCATTGATAACCAGATAAGAATTGGCAGCATTCATTTGTGGCTGGCTTTTCATGCTTTTAAGCCATTCTGTTCGGGTATTATCCAAAGAAAAATACAGGAAAGTTATTTTCTTGTTTTTGTACTGTTGTTTCAGCGTAACTGAATGGGGCATTTCTGCCAAACAGGGAGCACACCAGCCGGCCCAGAAGTCAACATATACCACACTGTCGGCAGATTGCGAAAGCAGGTTTTTCAGTGGTATTACTTTTCCGGTTACATCCTGCAGATCTATACTGCCGGGACCTGTTTTTACCGCCAGGGCCACATCCTGTTGAATATCGTTAATAGCTTTCTTAAATATGGTATTATGACAATCTGTGTTATATCGGTTGAAATTTTTCAGGAACCATTCTTTCGAAGACATTGCGCTTACCCGCATCAGGTCATATAACAGGTAATCGGTAAGAGGTGGTGAAAAATTTTGTTGTGCCGAAGCATAGAATGCGTCCTTCATTTTATCGCCGGAGGGTGGATTGGGAACAGCTTTACACAGATACCGGTTATAATTTAACAACGCAAACCGGTATTCGTTGTTATACAGAAGAGAGGTATCTTTAAATTCGTTTTTCAGCGCCGCAATGGATTGAAGGTAATGTGCCGACAGGGGTTTGTTGTTGAAACGTTTGTTATACCAGGGCATCAGTCGGCAACTGATCATATTGAAGCGAAGCACATCGCGTATGAATTGTTGTTGCGTGGGCAGCATTGGTCTTTTTTGCAGATAACTATCCAGAAATGCCAGTTGTTCTTTATAAGCCAGTTGTAACAGAGAATCCAGCTGATCTGAATAGTTAATCACTTTTGTGAAGGTTTCCTTTTCGGAGGTATTATTGCCCGGGTCCATATCCCGGCCTTCTTTATTAAGTGCTGTGAAAAAAAGCAGGGCGTTGTTGGATGCAGACGCCGGATTGTTTTTAACGGTTCTATCGTTGGGTCTGCAACGTAAGGTTATATCATCGCCCGGGAACAACGGGTATTGGGTGAGTTTTTTAAATCCATCTGTAAGTAGTATTGGATGGGTAGTATAAATAACTTTTTCAATCAGGCTGTCTTTGGCAAGGATAGGTGTTCGGATAAACGTTACATCATAACTACCTTCGCTATCGAAATACGACATGCCGGCGCTGGCGCCTTTTTCTATATAAATATTGATACGGATGGAAGATGGCTGCGCAAACACATAACCAGTGTAAAATATCAGTAATAGGATACCTGTCAATCGGATCATACAATATTATATTTTTCAGGAAAAGGTAGAAAGCCCTGCCGCACATGCAGCAGGGCCATGATATACTAATCGTAATCAATGTACCAGCTGGCACTGTTACAACTGTCGCAACACCAATGCGTACCATTAGCAGATGCATATGCTTGTGCATCTGCTTTGGAAACATTATATACACCGATGCTACCTCCACCTGAAACTTCGGCTGCACATGTACCGGCCTGGGCAACACCGCCGCTTATTTTCTTCTGGGCATTTTTACTCAGTACTTTAACGCCCTGCAGAGATTGAAATTCATTCATCATTTGCTGATTTTTTAAAATTTAAAATAAATGTTTGAAATACCTAGCATTCATCAACGAAATACCAACTGGCAGTAGCGCAACTGTCGCAACACCAATGGGTGCCATGGGCAGCCGCATAGGCTTGCGCATCGGCTTTGGAAATATTCATTATGGCGATACCGCCGTCATTTGATTGAGCGGCGCAGGTGCCGTCGCTGATAGGGTCTTGCGATACCCCACCAAAAAGGCGTTGTTGTTGTTGCTTTGACAGCACCAACAAACCTTTGTGGTCAACAAAGAATTGTTGCATGGTAAAAGGCTTAATTATTAAAAAATAAGAACACATTATTCAATGTCGTACCAAAGCGCTGAATTGCAGCTGTCGCAACACCAATGGGTTCCATGGGAAGATGCATAGGACTGTGCATCGGCTTTAGACACCTGAAAAATGGCAGTACCGCCATCGCTCGATTCAGCGGCACAGGTACCGGCGCTAACCGGGTCCTGGGCAACGCCGCCGCTTATTTTCTTCTGAGCGTTTTTATTCAGTATTTTAACGCCCTGCAATTGAAAAGCATTTGTCATATACTATTGCTTTTAGACATGTTTGAAATATGATTTATTAAGGTTCGTCGGCATACCAACTGGCAGAATGGCAACTATCGCAGCACCAATGGGTGCCATTGGCAGCCGCATAGGCTTGTGCCTCGGCTTTGGAAACCTGATCCTTGCCGATAAGACCCTCCGGTGATTCGGCGGCGCAGGTACCAGTACTAATAGGATCCTGGCTAACACCACCGCTGATCCTTTTCTGCAGTTCTTTGCTCAAAACTTTTACGCCTGGCAAGGCGCTTACTGTTTGTTGCATAGGTAAAATTTAAAATGATAATTCGCATCCAACCCCAACCGGCTTCAGCAGGGATGCTTACTACTGAAGCTGTTTTTCTTGCAAGAAAAAATTTGTATCTGTCGCAGTAACCACAGGTAGCCGATCTACACAATAGGGCAACACCCAGGGCAAACAGTCAGGATAATAACCTGTTGGTAACCGTTTGCCATTCAAAATGAGCGTAGGCGCAATGTGGATCTGTAGCCTCATGCGGAACTGGTGAAATAAGCTAATGGTTTTGTTGGTGCGGTCGGTATCGTTAAAGTGGGTAGTTGTGGAATTTTCGTAGGCAGGAGTAATTTTATGATGCTCATACCAGTGATTAAGCAATTGCTCCTGGTGCTCAGGCGGCAACTGACGACAAAGTGCAGTGAGCCGCCGCGCTATTTTGGTACGTTGGTCCTGTTCATCGGCAGGCTCGCAATAAAATACGTATTGCACGTACAGCTGACCGGGCAACTGTTGCATCAGTTGTGTAATGAAGCGGTGTGTTTCAGCACAGGGCTTGCAAAGCGGATTGGAAACTACTATTAATTGTACAGGTGACTGTGGATCGCCGTATGCTATAGGTGATTGAAAACCCTCAACGGGAAGATGGGGGCCTTTGTCGTATGCCGCCATAAATAACTCATAATTGCGTTTAAAGCCAAGTGCTTCTTCTTCAAACCTTACAGCGCTTTGGGCAGTACGAAATTGTTGCTGCAAAAGAATGCCCAGCCCGGCAAGCAGGGTAGCAGTCGCAATAATATATAGAATGATCTTAGCGGATGGATAAACAAAAGCAGACCCGTCCATCCAGGCCACTATGGCTTGTAGTATCAATACAGATACAATGCCCAAACAAAGCGGGCACCATTTTTTAAGAATGCGGGCCTGATAATAAACTGAATAGGGAACTATCAGTAATGCGCCTGTACTTATAATGCGTTCAAGCGGAGTAAAGAGGTGCTGCGCTAAAAAACCTGTTATGAACAGGGTGGTAAAATACAGCAGGCTGGCATCGGTTAACTTTATACTACCAAACAAACGCGCGCCGGCTGAATTGAGTACAGAGTGGCAGCTAACATGATTGCCTTCACAAAAGCGGTTCAGAAAAGACGATTGACCGTTCTCTGTTAAAAAAATGGCAACACTTATACAGACACCTGCTAAACTTAGCAGGTTATACAAAAACAACTGCAGGGTAGGGGCCGTAACTCCAATTAAAAAGATTGAAGTGGCCAATAAAACCGGGATGCTGCTGATATATTGTAAGGGACGGAAACTTCTTTTTTTGCGATGTGTTGGATTTGCAATGATCACCACCTGATGCCATATGGCCTGAAAGTCAATGTTTGACAGGGTTCGATGCGTGCAATTTTCATCAATTATATATACTGCTTCTTTTTCAAGTTTAGTGAGTATTACAAACTCTGGTCGGTTATTTAACCGGAGCACGCTTAATACGGGCAAAGTGAGCGATGGCAAATGTTCTGTGGTTACTTCGAGGGCAGCATTAGGCAGTTGCAAATCGTCAAAGGCATCCGTAACGTTGTTTACAGAAAAAGAGTCGTGGTGTGAATACAGCAGCAGAGCCAGCCGGCGTGCGTCAAAGGCTGTATGTTGCATCTGCAAAAAAGTGGAAATAATTGGGAAAATGTCTCTGACCATAATTGATTATGGTAACATGGTTTAAGGTAATTTTCTTCTCAATACAATCTATGGAAAAAATAAACTGAACTGTTGTAAAAATTTGTAACTGCGTAGATTTAGGCAATAACTGCGCTGTTTTGGCGCAAAAGCGTGCATGATGAGAGGAGTAATCAGGACATGTTTAGTAACCGTTACTAACATCCCAAAAACATATTATTCGTGATTAAATATAATAGCGGCTATTATGTTGGTTTAATATACATAATAACGAATAAGACGGCGCCTGAGCGCCGCCTTATTATTCCTATTCTTAGTGCGACATAGATTTTAACCCAACTATGGAGGCTATTAATGTTATTATAAAGAATAACCTCCAGAAGCTTACCGGTTCATGAAATACGAGGATGCCCATCAGCACGGTTCCCACGGCGCCTATGCCTGTCCAAACCCCATAGGCTGTTCCCATAGGCAGGGTTTGAGTTGCCTTCATTAATAAAAGCATACTTGCCACCAGCGAAAATATGAATGCTGAATACCACAAATACATTTCCAGTCCTGTTGTTGCTTTTGCTTTTCCCAGGCTTGAGGTAAAAGCCACTTCGAATAAACCCGCGATGATTAAAATAATCCAGTTCATGACTTGTAGATTTTATACCTGCAAGTTCGTGAGCTGGCCGCCGTAAAGAATTATCAAATGATAAGAAATGCCATTTCATTTAAGTTCAGCCCGTATTCTGCTCAGGGATACCGGTGTTATTCCCAGGTAAGAAGCTATGTGTATCAATTGTACTCTTTGCAATAGATCAGCATCGTTATTCAGTAACTCTTTGTAACGCTCCACGGCTGTTCTACACTGCCTCGAAATAAACCGTTCCTCGATCTTTACCAGTTCCTGCTCCGCAAATTTTCTTCCCCAGTTGGCAATCTGTATATCATTATTGTACAAAGCTCTCAAATCTTCCGTTTGTATTTCATAGAGCTCGCATGGCTCCAGCAATTCAATCGTTTCGTACCCTTTTTGGTCTTCAACATAATTCTTCATGGAAAGAACGGCATCTCCTTCTTTTCCAAACCAGAAAGTTATTTCTTCTTCATTCTGATTGGCATAGGCCCGCACGATTCCTTTCTTAATGAAATATACTTTTGATGCGATCCTGTTCACTTTAAATAAAATGGTCGCCCTCGGATAAGTGATTTCGTAGATCCTTTCTTTCAGCAATGCCTTTGACTGCTCTGGTAGTGGGTATATATTGTCGATAATATTATCAAGATCCATATACGGCGTTGAAAAGCGAAAATAGCACTATCTGTGATAGGTGGCTAAAAGTGTTTCTGTGATAAAAGGCCAGCTTCTGGTAATGAGTTATTCATTTAGTTTCTGACTCACCGCATTGATGATTTTCAGTTTGTCTACTATTATAAGGATCAGAAAAACAACTGCCGCCAGCCCCAGTATTGTAAATACTAGTACTGCATAGTATTTGATCGTCCACTCAAGGGCTACCTTTAATCTTTGAATAAGGCTGATGCCTTTTTCTACTGCTCCTTCATACAATGACAGCTTTACAGTACAAAACTCATTTTCAGAGTCAAAGTTGCCCAGTTCCACACCCAGCGATTGTAGTTTTTCTTCTACTTCCAGTATCTTATCATTCAATGCTACGAAATCTGCTACGGCGCCGCCTTTTGATTTCAGCTCATTTAGCGATTGTAGTGCTTTATCCAGAGATGCTTTTTTCGCATTTAATTGCCGGTATTCATCTGTTTTGTCAACTTTTGTAATTTCCAATCCTTTTGGGGTGCCGATTTTTTGCATTGCCACATAAAAGGAATCAAACAAATTTGGGTTTACGCCAATCAGTAAGTGCAATTGTCGGTTGCTTTTCTGTCCTACCTGCTGCTCGTATTGAATAACTGCATTGAATGCTTTTGTTTTGTCTTTTATTAGTTTTTCGTCTTTTTCAAATTCTGAGGTACGTGCTTTTATGGTCGCGGTTTTTTCAAACTTTTGCGTAGATGTCATATTAGGCTGTACCTGCATATTGTCTATCTTAATCTTTTCAGAAGCGTAATTCTTTCTCAGATCACTTAAACTATTGAAAAAATTCTCACTATAGTCAGCACCCTGCCGGGGGCCGGTAGCCATGTATCCATACAATATTCTAAAAAGGAACATACAAACAAAAAACGCTATAAACCATAATGCGAGCTTCCGGAATCTTTTTTTGAAGGTTACTGTCATAAGGGGATCTGTTAGTTTAACGGGTATTGCATTAAAATCAATCTTCACAAACCATTAGCTGCTTAAAAGTCGTTAAAAGTTCAATAGGTTTATTGACTGTTTTGTTAAATCATGATATAATCCGCGGCAGCTTTTCTCGTTATAAGCAGAATATAGTTGCAAAAGATTCATAACTTAAAAACTAGCCGCGAGCTGCGTATATTTGTGCACTGTAGCGATGATCCGAAAATAGTAAACCCTTAAACAAAAAAATAGAAAATGGCAACTCCTCTCCTGGTTAAATGGGCCGTGATCCTTGGTATTCCTCTATTGGTCCTGCTGTTCTACAAACTAATCCTTCGCGTATTTTTTGGACTGGTAATCGTTCCTGAGGACAGGATCGGTCTGGTCACCAAGAAGTTCGTTTTGGTGGGCCGGCAAAGCCTGCCAGAAGGGCGCATTATTGCCAGCAATGGCGAAGCCGGTTTTCAGGCCCAAACATTGGCTCCCGGCGTATACTTTGGTAAATGGTTCTGGCAGTATAGCATAACCTTCCAGCCTTTTACCATCATTCCCACCGGAAAAATAGGCCTCGTATTGGCGAAAGATGGCGCTGAGCTGGAAACCGGCGCTATATTGGCCAGAAAAGTAGCCTGCGATTCCTTCCAGGATGCAGAAGCTTTTTTAAGGAATGGAGGTCGCAAGGGGCGTCAGACAGCGATCATTACCCCCGGCTCTTACCGCATCAATACACTGCTGTTCGAGCTGGAGATTGCCGATATGGTTAGTATCCCCGATAATGCCGTTGGTATTGTAACAACGCTCGAAGGAAAACCTCTGGACGAGGGACAGATCGCCGGTAAGATCATCGGAGACCATAACAAATTTCAGGATGTGGATGGATTTCTCAATAATGGCGGTTATAAGGGCCTGCAGGAACAGGTCATTCTCGCCGGTTCTTATTTCCTGAACCCCTGGTTTGTGAAAATGGAATCAGTAAAAATGACAGAGATTCCCATCGGACATGTTGGCGTGGTGATCAGCTACGTAGGCAACGATGGCGTAGATTTGAGTGGCGTGGAATTTAAACACGGAAATATTGTTGCAAAAGGAAGCAAAGGTGTTTGGGCTGAACCCCTGGGACCCGGTAAGTACCCGATCAATCCCTACATCTTAAAAGTGGAACTGGTACCGACTACCAATCTGGTGTTGAACTGGGCCTCCGCAAGAAGTGAAGCCCACCAACTCGATAAGAACCTTTCTACAATTACTGTACGCAGTAAGGATGGTTTTCCGTTCAATCTCGATGTAGCACAGATCATTCATATTCCAACAACAGAAGCACCCAAAGTGATCGCCCGGTTCGGGAATATGGTCAACCTGGTAAGCCAGGTGCTGGAACCTACAATCGGTAACTATTTCCGTAACTCCGCACAGGACAGCGATGTGATCGCATTCCTCGGTTCCAGAAAGGAAAGACAGGAATCTGCCCGTACACATATCGGTAAGGTATTGGAGCAATACAATGTCTTTGGGGTTGACACCCTGATCGGCGACATTGTTCCTCCCGAAAGCCTAATGAAAACATTAACGGACCGAAAACTGGCCGAAGAACAAAAAGTAACTTTCGAAACACAGAAAAAGGCGCAGGAGACTCGCCAAAGTCTGGAAAAAGAAACAGCCATCGCCGAGATCCAGAAAGATATTGTAAAAGCTGACCAGGGTGTGATCATTGCAGAACGTATTGCCGATGCATCTGTGAAAAAAGCGACCGGTGACGCCAACAGCGTTCGCCTGCAGGCCAATGCAGAGGCCGATCGACTGAAACTTCTTGCAAGTGGTGAAGCTGAAAAAACACGCTTGCTGGCCAAAGCCGAGGCTGAAAAGATCGAATGGATCGCCAAAGCCGATGCGGAAAAGATCTCGCTTACCGGTAATGCCGAAGCAGAGAAGATCCTTGCCATTGGTAAGTCCTCCGCAGAATCCTATAAGCTGGCAGTAGAAGCCATGGGTGGCGGCAATTTCACTCAATTAAAGGTCATGGAGGCGATAGGCACTCAGCAGATCAAGATCATGCCCGATATCCTGATTGGGGGAGGGGACGCCTCCAACGGATCGATCAGCGGCCTGCTGGGACTGCAATTACTGGAACAGCTCCGGAAAAATGCAGCCAACGGCAACGGCGCCAACGGAACAGCCGGCAGCATTGAATAAATAAAGGCAGGTAACGAATAAACGATATATACAAACGAAAAGGCTGTCGGGAGAGATTCGGGCGGCCTTTTACAGTAAATAAGAATGCAATGAATTCAGGAGAAATATTGAGAAATCTTATTGAAGTAAATGAAAGAGTTTGCGTCGCTTATCAAAAAACAAATTTTGACATTTATGATTTTGATTTCAGGCAGTATTTTGAAACAAAGCCAGTAATAACCGGCACAACATTTCCTGTCATTCTTAGAATAGGTGCAATTGAAGAATATGAAAGCTTATCTGACGCTCTTGTAGAATTCGGTTTATGTTTAATCAATTCAGTTAAGCAACATGAAATGGCATCCTTATTACCTAATTGGTATCCTAGAATAAAAGAATTTACAGCAAGAAGTGTTTGGTATGAGACATTGCCCACCGCTGAAACAATTTTAGCGGAATTTACATTTCCTGTTTTCTTAAAAGGCGAGCGACAAACAAACAGGCATAGCCAAAGTATGAGTATTGCCAACAACCTGGCAGACTTAGAAAACATTCTACATTATTGGAAGCAGGATAAGGTTCTTGGCTGGCAACGTTTGATATGCCGGGATTTTATTAAACTGGAAAAGATAGCTGAACGTGTCGGTGATAAAATTCAACCTTCAAAAGAATTTAGAATATTCCTTTGGAAAAATATAGCAGTTGGAATTGGACACTATTGGACGGAATTTGATAAAATTGAATTGACGATTAATGAAAGGTTACACATTATTAAGTTGGCAGAAGAAGTTTCGAAAATTGTTGACGTTCCATTTTTGGTAGTTGATATTGCAAAAAAGGCAGATGGAGATTGGATAGTTATTGAATTGAACGATGGCCAGGAAAGTGGTTATGCCGGTGTAAACAGATTACAACTTTGGCAAAAAATAATTGATCTTGAGTGTGGAAAGTAACTTCTGCTTCATCGGTTTTTTCCCTGTATATTCACTATATTAATTTCAAATAAATTATGCGTACCTACATTGCAGAAAGAACATTATACTTAAAGAACGCGAATGAGGAGGTTAAAGAAGTGAATGTAGGCATTGGACAACCGTATCAAAAAGAAGATGGTTCCTGGGCCTGCCCAATACAACTAAAAGGTTTGTTCGATGACCTGCCAGATGTTAGCGGAGAAGATTCTTTCCAGGCTTTAATGCTGGCTCAAAATTTAGCCAGAACACTCTTGAATGCATTGGCTGAAAAAGGCTGGAACGTGTATAGCAATGCAGATAAGGAAGTAGATGTAGATACGTTTTTTCGGGTAGGTGTGTAAATACAAAGAAGAATTTTAATTTCGCCTGCCAAAACCTGATTACCTTATGATTGAAACAACCAGCAATACCGTAACGCTTCGCTTCCTTGCGGAGCCATCAGATGTTAATTTCGGAGGGAAAGTACATGGAGGCGCTGTAATGAAATGGATTGACCAGGCTGGTTATGCCTGTGCAGTCAATTGGAGCGGCCAATATTGTGTAACAATATACGTGGGTGGTATTCGTTTCTTCAAGCCCATCTCTATCGGCGATATAGTGGAAATTACTGCTTCTATCATTTATACCGGTAACTCAAGCATGCATATCGCTATTAATGTACAGGCTGGTAACCCGCGTCATAGAGACAGAGTAAAAACCACCCATTGTGTGATGGTATTTGCGGCAGTGGATGACAATGGCAAAACAGTATCTGTTCCTAAATGGATACCAGAAACACCGGCTGCTATTGAGCTGGAGAATTATGCCAAAAAGTTAATGGCCCTGCGACAGAATATTGAAGATGAGAAAAGACCATACATGTAAGAAGTGTCTCTTATGGATACTACAAATAATGGAAAACGCGATACGGCAAAACGACTGAAGGCGATCTTTACTGGCTCCATCGGCAACCTCGTTGAATGGTACGATTGGTATGCCTATGCTGCTTTTGCTTTATACTTCGCGCCGGTATTCTTTCCCAAAGGAAACTCCACTGCTCAATTACTGGATACAGCAGCCATCTTTGCGGTAGGTTTTCTTATGCGGCCTATCGGCGGCTGGTTATTTGGTAGTATTGCAGACCGGGCGGGACGTAAAACATCTATGACTCTGTCTGTTCTGCTAATGTCAGCAGGTAGTCTTATGATTGCGCTCGCTCCTTCTTTTGCTTCTGCCGGTGTCTTTTCTCCCGTCATGCTGCTTATGGCCCGATTAATACAAGGCCTTAGTGTGGGCGGAGAATATGGTACTTCCGCTACTTATCTAAGCGAAATTTCTACTGTTGGAAAACGTGGTTTCTATTCCAGCTTTCAGTATGTTACTCTTATAGGTGGTCAGCTTATTGCGCTCGGTGTACAAATGTTGTTGCAAAAGGTATTTCTCACTTCTGAACAGTTACACGACTGGGGCTGGCGGATCCCTTTTGTAATTGGTGCGGCACTTTCGTTGTTTGCGCTTATCATCCGTCAGCATATGGAAGAAACAATTGTGGTGAAGAAAAAGGATGTAAAACGTGGATCTGTCATCACGTTATTAAAGGAGCATCCGCGTGCAGTGTTGACTGTGGTAGGCCTTACCATGGGTGGTACATTGGCTTTTTATACCTATACTACCTACATGCAGAAATTCCTTGTAAATACGGTACATCTCAGCAAGGAACGTTCTACACAATTAATCTTCTGGCTAATGTTGATCTACGCGTGTATGCAACCGTTGTTCGGTAAGTTGAGTGATAAAATAGGCCGTAAACCGCTGCTGCTCGGCTTTGGCGTATTGGGCACTTTATTTACAGTGCCTATTCTTACGTCGATCAGTCAAACGACCACTGAGTGGAGTGCGTTTTTCCTGATCTTGGCCGCGCTGATCATCGTTAGCGGATATACTTCCATTAATGCTGTTGTTAAGGCAGAACTATTTCCTGCCGAAGTAAGGGCATTAGGGGTAGGATTGCCTTACGCGCTTACCGTTGCAATCTTTGGGGGTACGGCTGAATATGTTGCGTTATACTTCAAGAAGATCGGCCATGAGTCATTGTTCTATTGGTATGTTACGGGATGCATCTTCATCTCTCTTGTAGTATATGCAGTTGTGAGAGATACAAAACATACGTCTCATATTGATAAGGAGGTACAGTGATGTTTTCTGAGGGTATCAACAGTGTAATAATCAAACGTATAAAAGAAAAGGCCTCGCAAATCTTCTGACCCGCGAAGCTAGTGCCCAGAACAGAAAAATGCAGGGAAAGGTGCCGCAAGAAATAATAAAAAGGCTTTATAGCATGCCCGATGAATAAATATGTATTTATGACGGGTTAGAGATAAATACTTAATTGCCTGGTATAAAATGGTTATATAGGGTCTCGCATATCATTTTGTATAAGAAGTAAAGACTTTTTTGTATGTTTGTTTAAATACATTAGAGTCCCTTGACCCGCTCTACTCCTAAAAAACAACCTCGAAATCCCTTGCCGTCTTCAATTATTTGGAAGATACCTGGTTTGGTTTTTTTGACTGCAGCAACTATCATCACCTTAGCTATCAGGTGCCCTACAAAAACCCAATATTTTATCATTTACACGCTTGTTGGTTTAAGTCTTTCATTTCTTTTATATAGAAATGCCCGGCAGGCCAGATTGGTATATAAGCTGCTGAATATAGGATTCCGTGTAACTGGCGGTTTAGCATTGATCTTTAGTTTATATTATACGAATCCTATCGATAGGTTTCATCCCAATAATTGCGAAATGCCTGTAAGCGTTTCAGTATTTGTTCATGGTAAAAAAGGCCCACAGGATATGATCTTAAGGGAACAGGGGTATGTAATTATGGACATACTTGGTGAACGAAAACGGGAGTCGATCACTGAAAAAGGACAGGCAACTTTTCAAAATCTGCATATTGGTGACAGGGTGTTATTGAATATCGATTTCTCTGAACCTTATAAGGCGATTTATCCCGATTCTGTACATGTAATAACTGAAGACAGGCGAATATACCTGCCAGTTGCCCTTGAAGGCATAAATAAGGTGCAAGGGATGGTTTTATACAATGAAAAACCCTTGTCCGGCGTTATAGTAAAGATCGACAAGCTGATTGATACCAGTAATGAAACCGGTAACTACTACATTTCGATCCCTGATTCTTTACAATCAAAAGAATACCAGGTACAATTTTACAAACCTGAATTTAAAAGCAAAGTGGTGACGGCATATCCACAAACTGGTCAACCGCTTAATATAATTCTTGAAAAGTGATCTGGTAAAGCTTATTCCCATTTTAGCTTTTGCATATGAAATGCTTATTGATATTCTTACTATTTATTGGCCCTTTGCTTCTTGTAGGGCAACAAAGTAGCATCCGGGGTGTTGTTTCTATTCATAACAGTGAAACAGAGACTGGCAAGCGGCAGTACGTTGCCAATGCCGGGGTAACGGATGATTTTGGTAAAGCACAACCTGTTATCACAGACGCGAACGGACAGTTTATTCTTATATATGTAGGTGTTGAAGAAAAATCGGGCGTTTCTTTCCAGGTTAAGAAAGAAGGGTTGGAAGTAGTGAATACAAGTGCATTGGAAGCCGTAACCGGGCAGCAGAACCTGGTAAAGATCAGTATGGCCTCACGCGAAAAATTAGACGAATACAGGCGGCTAATTTATAAAATAGGTAAAACGGAGGCGGAAAAGAAACTAGAAAAACTGGTTGCCCAAAAGTCAAGAGAATTGCTTGCACTTCGCCAAAACGCGGCCCTTAATGAAATAAAGATAAAACGGCTTGAACAGGACCTCATTGAGCTGGAAGAACAAAGCAGGAAAATTGACGATCAGGCTCAGGAGTTAGCCCGTAAATATGCCCCGATTAACCTCGACGACCAGTCGGCTGTTTTCCGGAATGCTTTTGTGTTATTTCAAAAAGGCCAACTAGATTCCTCTTTACTTATTTTAGCCAAAGTAAATCTGGCAAATATGGTAAGCCAGATCCTTACGGAGCGCGAAAAACTAGGCGAGTTACAACTGGGTCTGGTTGTCCGGGACTCTGTACAAAAGCAACGAACAAAAGAGGTAAGCGAAGCGCTGCATTTTAAAGCAGACCTCCATCTTACCAATTTTGAATTTGATAGTGTTTCCACCTGCTATAAGTTGTTATTGCAGCTCGATTCTACTGATATCAATACACTATATTCGTATGCTACTTTTCTTCAATCGCTGAACCGGCTCAATGCGGCTACTGAATATTTTACTAAAGCCATAAACGCTATTAAAAATGGCGGCCCGGTCATTTACTACGTTTATGAACCTACGCTGGGAAGGATTTTAAACGATCTCGGAAGTACATATACTTTAAGCAATAATTACACCAATGCAGAAATGGCATATTCGGAATCGTTGGCGATCAAGAAAAAGCTGTCGTTGGAAGAACCTGGAAAATATGACGAAGGCATGGCAACAGTGCTCAACAACTTGGGTGTACTTTATAGTAAACTACATAAATATGACAAAACAGAAGAGATGTATAAGGAGGTGGTCCGCATTCGAAAGCAACTGGCCACGAATAATGGAAAGGCTGATGAATTAGGAGTGGTAATGAGTTTGACTAATTTAGGAGTGCTTTATTGTGAGAAGTATGATTTCCTTAAGGCAAAAGCCATCTTTTACGAAGCCATTGAAATGGAAAGAAAAGCGATCAAAAGCGATCCGAAAACATATGAGCCGGAATTGGCTTCCACCTTAATGAACATGGGGCTGACATATAAGAGCCTGAATGAGTTTGACAGTTCGGCGATTTCTTTTAATGAGTCTGTTGAAATATGCAAGCGCCTTATTAAAGTAAATCCTGAGGCTTATGAACCCGATATGGTGTATGCTCTGCATAATCTGGGCGAGCTATATAGCGATACGAAAGATTTTCACCGTTCAAAGGCCGCTTATCTGGAAGCCCTTGAGATTGAAGAGCGGTTATCGAAAGAAAATCACGACATGTATGACCCTGAGATTGCGCAAACCCTGAACGACCTGGGGATATTATATACCCGGCATGGTGATATAGATAGTGCAGAAAAAATCCATTTGCAATCGTTAACCATCAGGACATCTTTATACAAGGCAAATCCAAAAACGTATGGTGAGGAGTTGGCTCAAACGCATAACAATCTTGCAAATGTTTACCTAGACAAGAAGGATTATTCTCGTTCGGAAGTTGAGTTTAATAATGCCCTTACTTTATATAAAGGATTGGCTTCACAGTACCCTGAGGTATATATGCCCAATGTGGCCAGTGTTTTAAGCAATTTGGGATTACTGTATTCTGATATGAAAGAGTTTCAACGTGCTGAAGAAGCGATGCTGCAAGCGTTGGATATAAGAAAGGGCCTTGCTAAAGCACTACCACAGGTACATAGTCTCGATCTGGCTAAGATTGAACTAAGCTTGGGTACCTTATATATAGATCTTAAAAAATACGATGACGCTGAAAAGTTATTGCTTCAGTCGTATACAATTTGCAGTCAAGGGCTGCAGGTATATCCTGAAGTTTTTACCCCTGGTTGGGAATTCTGTACGAATCAATTGACACGGCTATTGGCAACGAGGATCGAAAATACTGCTAATAAACTGGACAAAGTGAAATGGCAACAGGAAATTGTAACGTATACGGCAAGAGTTTATAATAACAACAAGCCCAGGATAAGAGCGCGATATGCGAATGCAAATGGGGAATTATGCCGCCTCCAGCTTTTTGCCAGGCAGTTTAGCGAAGCAGTGAAATCTGCAAAGCTGGCCCTAACAATCGATAATACTTTGATATGGATAAAATGTGAACTTGCTCATGCGCTGCTTTTCGATGGTAAATATGAGGAAGCCATAAAAATTTATCAGGAAATTAAACCTTTAAAGACAAAGGAGGGAAAATCGTATGCAGATATCTGTAGTTATAGCTTAAATGAGCTTGAAAAAGAAGGCATTACGAATAAAGATGTAGGCAAAGTGCACAGTATATTGCGACAGTAAATACGGTTTAATCACTTCGGGCTATTCATGCATTATTGCTGTCTTTGTGTTCTCCATATCAAATGCATAAAACCATAATAAAATTCTACTCGCTCCTGTGCGGCCAAATTGTTGGGGGATTTGGAAAAAGATAAATATTTCCACTGCCAATTAAAACCGATTGAAGCACCTGGGTTTTACAAGATTTTTTTAGTATATTGCTTTAAGTTAGCGTTATCAAAACAATTATTATAGTCTCAGATCCTCACGAGACCTTTACCTGATGTTCACCTGACTTTTACCTGACCTTCACGAGACCTTCACCTGATGTTTACCTGACCTTTACGAGACCTTAATGAACCCTTCGTGTATACTAATTCCCGATCTAAAGAATACTTGCCCCATATTGAAAGGCTATTTAATCCGGGGCGTTTTCGAATGAAGCTTTGTGTCAGTAGGCAGAGAAAAAAAGAGCCGGCATTCGTAAGTGCCTGCTCTTTTTAGTTCCCGGTATATTATAAAGATGTTTTAATTATTTAGCTAAACTTCCTGGAGCGATACTAAATAATCATTAAAATAAAAAACGTGAAAACACCTATTTCTATAATCTCAAATCTTAGTAAAATGGACGACATATTCATTGTATTGCATTTTGATTTGTTGTAATACACATCAATAACTTCTAATTTATTGAGCCATGAGCAAGTTCATGTATTCTGTAATAGTCTTTTGGTTGATAATACTATCTTCTTCCAGTCGCGCGCAGTCATATCAAAGTATTAAAAATTGGTTGATAGCATTGAAGTCAACCGATACCATCACAAGACTTAACGCTGTTCATGGACTCGAATCTATCGAGGATTCAGCAACTGGAATACCGTTATTATTAAATGAACTTTACAATGCACAAGATTATCTGGTTCTAACCAGTGTGATAGAAGCAATAGGCACTTTCCAAATTCGCCCCTCACAAACGATCCCCATATTAATTAGTTATTTGCGTCGGGATGAGGCTAAATTCATAAGTACATCTGTAATTTTTTCACTCTCTCACTTTGGAAATAAAGCCATTCCCTATCTTAAACACTTGTTTAATGCACAAGCGCCGCCTTTTGTGAATGAAACAGGCTGTTATTTCAGGTATTCCATCCCATCCTCATACGCTGTTATTGCTTTAGGTATGATTGGTGAACAGGCACTTCAATCTATAGAGAGTGAAACTGGCTGGAAAAAAGAACGGATGATGAAATATCTTTATAGAGCTTTGGATGAAAATATCTCTGATGAAGAATTGGCAAATCACTACCACGTCCTAAAGGAATTTACTATCCTTGGCGACTATATGCATGAGGATACGCTTACCTTCAGTACATCTCTCATAGATACTTGCCTTAAAAAGATTTTTAATTATCCCCTGTTAAGTATTCGCTTGTTTCAGCAGATAGCGCATTCCGGAACACATCCTTTAGCTTCCAGATTAGCCGCCCGCTCATTGGTATTAGTACCTTTGTCACTTAGGGATGATGCAGTTAATAATTTATCAAGATCATTAATGGCCAGCGATTCAGTACTGCACCTTCTCGATACAAACTCAGGGATATCATCAAAGCTCATTCTACATGACCTTTCCGAGTCTTTTTTTTACGGCGATCAGGATATTCCTGTTAGTTTATTTGCTTTAAATCATTTTGTGCCTCTTTTAGTTAACGGGAGTAACGAAGACAGAAGTCAGATTTTGAAAATAATGCGCGCTCTAAAAGTTAAAGATGGAGAAAAAGCTGATTTTCAAACTCCAATTATTAAAGCATTGGTAAGCATTGCTAAAAATAATGATGATACTCGTTACACTTTGCGTAGATTTACGAATATACCAGAAGTGTGGCAGTTATTTGTAACCGGTTTTGCAAATGGGGATACGAGATGGGGTTCTGAATTGTATTATGCTGATTTCAAAAAAGAAGTTCATGATTCACTCTTCGTGAATCAAGTACTTTATCTCTTGAAAAATACCGCATCAGATAATCAGCCTAAGAAAGCAGGCGATATTAGTAAAATTGAAGACGGCATTTTTGCAGCTGCCGTTATCGACAGCGCTTATGCGCCAATTCTAATACCTCCGTTATTAGCCATTTTAAATGATCACACTTATAACATCTCGGAATTTGCAGAAACTGCATTAATAAGTGGTCTTTTAGCTATGGGGAGCAGCGGTCGGATTGCTTTAACACAATACGCTCATTCTACTCCAATTCTACGCTATTATTTTAATAAAGAGGCCCAGGTTATAAAAGAATGTAAAGATCCGGCCGCTTATCCGGTATGGCTTTCTTTTATTCGAAGAATGCTTCAGGATTCAAATAGTCGTTCTTCGATTGGTTGGGAAATTCAGGGAGCCAGTCTCGGAAAAGAAGGAATAGAATTCTTAGATCCTTTGCTAAAAGCATATAACGAAAACGAGTATTATAAAGAAGAAACCAAAACAAGTATTATTTCGATTGGGGATACGATCATCCCTATTTTGCTTGCGCGATTGGATACAATTGTAAATAAAAAAGAAGTATTGGAGATCATATATAGTAAAAGTTGTACTAATCCCGTTTTGCTGGAGAAAAAACTGGAAAATCACCTTAGCGGCGGATCGGTTGAATATCGAATTGCAGCGCTTAAGCACTTATCACTCTGCTCAGCACATTTACATCAATTCATAGCCAAAGTTGGTGATGCTCTAAATGATGAAAACCAGGAAATATTGTTAGAGGCTTTAAATACTCTTCAAAACTCTGGCAAAAATGGGCGCCCATTTCTTCCGCCATTATACCGAATAATTCACGGTGAGAAAAAATTAGAGGGAGATGTTCGCTTAGAGGCACTTTTTGCCGTTGCCAATATTAGTATAGGCGACACAAGCGCCCGCATTTTCTCTAATAAGAAGAAAGCATGGTATAGCAACAGTTACTATGATTATGACAACAATGCTAAACTTGTACTGATAGGTAGTTATATTCCAAAGATTTCAGTTAAGGACGATTTACTGATATCTTGCCTTATTACCCTCACTTCAGATTCGGATTACCTGGTACGTAAATACAGTTATATCTTGTTAGGACTTGTAGATTCGTTAATACCCCCTATTGAACAGGTACTTAAGAAAGGCCTTTATAATATTGATCCGCGTATTGCTTTACTTTCAGCCCAATCAATTTTGGATCTGAAAATGCCAATCGATCGTTACGCTAATGCACTTTCCCTAATTGAGGCAACAGAATTTAAAAATCGCTTTATAGAAGAGGCGCTGTCTTATATTCATTCCATTCATGCCAAAGGTTGCACAGGCGCAGGCCTCCGTGAAGAAGAAAATCTAACCGCTCTTAATTGGCCACCACCACCAGCCTCAACAAGGGACGTTATATCGGCATCATTATTTTCCAGCCAAAAAACACTCGGTGATGTGTGCAATCAAATTACACATTGTCTGCGTAGATCGAGATATGATGAGTATCGGATTTTTGATATCCATGACGGTTTCGCCATACTTACAAGGCTTGAGAGAATATCGGATGATGGAACCCCGGCAGTCCGAGACAGATGGACCCGGCAAAAAATAGAACCAATAAACATCACCGAGTATCTTAAAAGCCTTTTTCTTGGGACTGAAGGTAAATTCAGAGTCATCCTTTTTGTAATAACTCCCTTGGCAAATTTTAAGGACAACGGCACTCCAATTCTTACTCCGGATAATAGCGATGCACTTTTTCGGGAAGGCGGAGTAGTGTTACCACCTATCAAATCTGCTCAGCCATTTGAAAATAAATACGTGCATGTTTTAATCTATCAATTTTACAAGAAAAATGGCGGAGCAGCTAACATACAATATAATGAAGGAGTAATTCCTACGATGAGGCAACTGACTGCTTCACAGATTATTCAATTCCTCAAAAACTAAATCACATGGCAAATACAATTGTTTTAGAAAAGATACGAATGAAACTGGCCAAAATCTGGTTTATTGGAACTGCTCTTCCCTTTTTTCTAATGACCATACAAAGCGTACTCGGAAAATACGAACCCAAAACCCAGGAAGCCTGGTCTTGGTTTATCCCTTTAGTTTTTCCCACTCTTACTCTCATGGTTAGCGTAATGGGGGTGGATGCTGTAGGTCAGTATCGGCGGAAAGTGATTCGCATTGGCTTTGCAAATATTGTTGTTTGGCTTTCTTTTGCCTACATTGGCGCTTTAACTATCGTTATCCTCCTTGAGCCCTTAAGCGCCCAGGACCCCTTTAAGGTGTTTTCGATTTCAAATTTTTTCTTAGGCCCTCTTCAGGGTGTAGTGGTTGCTGCATTGGGTTATCTATTTACCCATGCCACAAAGGAAAATGAAAGGAAAACGGTGGGGGTGATGGATTCCGAGACTGATTAATTTTTTTTTGATATCCGTATCCTTCCGGCCAGGTACATCTTTTTAGGAAATAATAAAAAAGCCTCGCAAATCTTTCGACTTATGAGGCTTGTGCCTCACGTTACAGAATTATCGAACCCGGAATTGAAGGAACTGGGAACCATTAAAGCAAATGATTCAATCATATATAATGTTAGGCTAAACTATTCTATCTTCATTTACTTGATTATCTGTTGTAACCCGGTTATAACCGCGCTTTTTTGCTAAGTAGTTTGAAATAATAGTTTGCAAATATCGTTTTCTGCTAAATTAATATGGGACTATTTGACATTTTTAGAAAAAAACAGGATGACTCAACCGCAAAACCTGTTTTAGATTATTCTAATATTGAAACTAAGGAAAAAGCACAAGAACTTTTTGCCAAAGGACAGCTTGTGAAACTTTACCTGATGCCATTAGAATTTGGTGGACCAGACTCATCTATTAATACATTGCTTGTACCGGAGTTTGCCAACAATCAAAAAAAGAATTTTGATTCAAAAGTCTATGATATGCTTAAAAGTGGACTTCAACTTAATTATTCGGCAAACCCGGAATATAAAGGAAGTAGTTTTATTCCAGGTAAGTTAATTATAAATGTAAAAGGGGATAAAACTATTACAGAAGTAATTAACATCTGGTAAAATGGGACTATTTAGCAAACTATTTGGACAGTCAGACAAATCAGCACCTGCTGACAATCAAACAGCACAACAAGAGCTGGCACCTTGTAAAACTAAACAAGAACTTCTTGAACGTTTCGGAGGTATTGCCCTTGACAAACAAATTGATTTTGGAGAAGTTATTGGAAACAACCCTTACAAAGTGGTTATAGCAAAAGGTACTATTAGCTTTGGGCAAGAATTTACTTTTCCAATGCAAGTACTTGGGACAATTTCTCATTCATCGCAAACCTGGCTTTGGGCCTGGGCGAATACAATATCAGGGTTTTCTGAAAATATCATTCAACAATCTCTTCAACTTAAAAAGTATGGAGAAGACAATGGAATAGACCTTTTGAGTAGCAAGACATTTGACTTTTCAAAACACGAATTGCATTTTATTGGTATGATTGCATCAGGAATGTTTAACTTAAGTGGCTATTACATTGCCGACTATGGACAAGGTGCAATGCTTGTAACCATCAAGAGTGACACAATAGACAAAGCAAAAACTGAAAATCATCAAAGAGTTTTGACTCTTTTCCCGCAACTGATTTCGAAGTTTGAAATGAATCATAAAAATGCCTTTAAAAGCTATTTAATTTTTAAAGGGTACAAATTGAGTGAAAGTGAAAATTCGGTTACAGGTTCAAAAAATGGCAATTCCGTAACAGGGCAATTTGACCACTTATCCCGATTGACAAAATTAAACGGATAAACAAAAAACGGTTACCAATAACATTACCTCATCGACATATCGCTTCTTAGTTGCTGTCAGGACTGGACGAATAAGCGGGAACATTTTCTTAAGAGTTAATTTCAAGCTTATATCCTTTGCCGCGTATAACAACAATTTTGATGTTCGGATCAAATTCAAGTTTTTTTCTAAGTTTTGATATGAACATATCGAGACTGCGGCCTACTATAACACCTTCATCTTCCCATATCTCTTTTTGCAGTCGGCTTCTCTCTATAGTCTCGTTAGGAGATAATGCGAAAATGAGCAGAACACGGGTTTCCGTTACGGTCAGGTCTATTGTTTTTCCATTTATTACGAGCTTCCGACTCTCCGGATCGAACAACACCGAGCCCAATTTGAATGTACCGGTATCCAGAACTTCAGGCAAAGCGCTTTTGGACTTAACAGATCTCAGGAAAATAAAACCAACAAGTGCCAAAAATGACAGGCTGCCCAGAAGATATCTATTCTTTGCTGTATTGATTCCTGTTCGTTTGAATTTGATATTGATCATGTAACAGGTTTTTGGTTGCTTTCTGCCCATACATGTTAGAATATCATCTTTTTTATTATTGGATATAGCGTATCCATACGCTACAGTGGAGTTGCCACAGTTCAGAACGTTAACAATATAGTCACTTGCATAGGAGTCTTTCGCTAACCAACGCCGGGTAATATTCACCAGGGATCCCGGCTGAAAAGTAAAAGCATTCTCAAAACTGATCTGGTATTCATTTTCGGCGATCTTTTTTACTGGAAGTACCCGTGATGTACTGTCGCCCGACTGAAGGAGTATTTCATGTCCGATTCGGCGAAGCAAAATTTCTCTTCTGGCAAATTCATAGTCATCATTGCCGGTCATGCTGAAAGCCACACAGATTCCAGAGATAAACAAGAGTAGTAATCATCCGCCCAGGTGCTTTCGTTTGATGGGCAGGAAATTTCTTCTAACTAGCATAATGTCAAGATATTATTTACAAAGTTTACACTATTATTTACAATACGGATTCTGTAGGCAGAAATTAAGCAAAGTATTTTTGTTGCACCAGGTTTAAAAGGATACAAAAAAAGAAATGCCTTAAACGGATCTGATTTATTTGGAGATAGATCTATGTTACTTAAAACTACAAAAAATATGAAAAAAGTTACTTATGTGCTGATCTTACTGCTGGTTGTGGTAAGCGGACTAGTATTTGCCAATCACGAAATCAAAAATAAAACTTCTAAAAAATCAACCCCAAAGCCACTCACTGCCGCCGAAATGAAAGCCGAAAAGGAAAGATGGGAGGCGAGCCCTGATGGTATAAAGTTCAAAAAATGGCAAGCGTCTCCCGAAGGTCAGAAAGTGCTTGCCGGAGCTGCTAAAATACGCAACCAGATAAGAGATTCTACCAATATGGAGGCTGTTGTAACCTCTCTTTCTCTTCCGCCAGGCTCACGATTGGGTTTCGGAGTGATGGTTAGGATTAATGGTGACGATTATATTCTTAGTTTTGGGGCGGGAAACTATAAATTTCCGCAATTGTATAGCCTGAAAGTGAACGACAAAATAATTATTAGAAGCCATGTTGTATCGTACGCGCCTAAGTATTCATATCCAATAGTATCGGGCGACTATGTAGAACGAGATGGTAAAATAATTTATAAACGCGCCCCTCACAAAGGCGGTTGCTGAGTAAAGTTATGATGGAAAGACCTTTAGGCGATTTAAGGGTAAAGAGAGTCAGTCAAGGTATTCTTCAGCATCCCGCAACCTGGAATCGAACCATCTAAACTATTCCTCCACAACAATTTGAATATTGGTAGACAAAAAGAAAAAAACTGTGTCAAACTAAAAAGGCTTCAAGTCTAACGACTTAAAGCCTTTTCTTTTTTGGTGCCCGGAACAGGAATCGAACCTGCACGTTGTTGCCAACACCAGATTTTGAGTCTGACGCGTCTACCAATTCCGCCATCCGGGCTCCTGGTAGTAATAGAAACCAATTGCCGCTAAGATAACTTATTTAAACTCTTTAACTTATACGACTTTTTGATTGCTATCTTAAAATGGGAGGCAATATTACGGATTTGCTAAATCCTGTCCAAAATGTGCCGTAAGTATTTTTTTACCCGCCGGCTTTTTACCTGCAACAGCTCTTTTTTGGGAGAAACACCTTCCTGATAATATTCCACAGTTTGCGCCACATCAGCATGCATTTAAGTTAATGCAAAGGTAATACGCTTTACGGTATGATTTTTTTAAAATAGTGGTTGGATTATTATCCTGCAAGCTGCCATGAAAGCACGCCTACGATATTTTACTCCCGCCTTTTTGTATATATGGTTGTTCATCGCTATGGATTCCTGTATGCCCTGTTCACGCTGTGATGCGTTGCAATCCACCACATCTATGCAAAGTGCACCCTATAGCAATGATGATCTTTGCCAACTCACTACATTCAGCAATAAACCTCAGGAAATTCCATTAGCACGAAAAGGACTTCGTGAAATTTCGGGCATCGCCGCAAGCCTCCAGAATAAAGACGTATTGTATTTGCATGAAGACAACGGCCACTCCAATTACCTCTATCTTACCAATGCCAGAGGCGAAGATCTCGGCAAGCTTACCATCGCCGGAAGTTATAATCGCGATTGGGAAGATATAGCCATTGGGCCCGGTCCATTACCCGAACAGTCTTATATATACATAGCCGACATAGGAGACAACCATGCCTGGCATCACTCAATGCAAATTTACCGCCTGCCTGAACCGGTGCTGAATACGCAAGCCGCTTCTGTTCGAAAAACGGTAAAAGGCGTAGAAGTTATCACCCTTCAATATCCCGACAAGCCACACAATGCAGAAACTATCCTTCTCGACCCGATCACCTGCGACCTGTACATCGCCACCAAAGAAGATGACGGTTGCCGCATGTATGTTGCCCGATATCCGCAGTCAACTCATCAGAAAATAACGCTGGAGCCGGTAATAACGCTGCCGTTCAGACTGGTAACAAGCGGTGCCATCGCATCCAACGGTCTTGAAATATTTCTGCGTAGCGAAGATTTTTACTGGCACTGGCAAAGGGCAGAGGGAGAAACAGTCGCAACAGCATTGAAAAGACGCCCTCTGCAAATAGTACCGGAAATAAAAGAACCACAGGGCGAAGCCATCTGCTTTGCACCGGATCAAGGTAGCTACTTCACATGTTCAGAAGTACATAGGACACAGGTGCCCACTATTTATCTGTACAAAAAAGAACCTACAACGACTGCTCTTCTATTACGTAAATAAACTGATTATCGTTTACGTTTCATTTCCTGCCAAGCGGGTATTTGAAGTCCATGAAGAGTTTGAAACTGATACACTTTTACTCTGCACCACATAGTCTTGCATTAAAAATTTCTTTAGTACCTTCCCGTAATAGAACCGTCATGATTAATTGCTCCTTTCTCCCCGTGTTTTATGAATATCATCAAAGCATAAAAACTGGCAAACCCTCGCCTGACTTTAAAGACTTTCTAACTATTGAAAATATCTGGTTGGGTTTTTATGGACTGGGAAAATTTGAAGCCTATCAGTTCATTTATGCGCAATGCACCAGCATTACACATTTGCAGGAATGGATGATCAATCTGAAAGGAGAAAAAAATATCCAGGAATCAGCTGCCGCTTTTGATCAGTGGATGAAACAGAAAGGAGGCAATACAGATCCCGAAAATACAAAACACTCCATACTCAACGAAGCCCAGGTACAAAGCTGGCAACAGCACGGGTATATCAAAGTGAGTGATCTCATATCTGAACAGTTGTGCGATGCCGTTTGCGGGCTTATCTGTTCGCGGTTAGGGGCAGACCTTAACGCTCCGGAAACCTGGTATAACAGTCACCCCGACTGGCATGGCTTAATGTTGCAATTGTATCAGCACGAAAGCATTAATGCTATCAAAACACTTCCTGGCATCCGGCAGTTATTCACTCAACTGTACGGAACTTCCAATATAATAGCCAATACAGAGAAGGTAAGCTTTAACCCGCCGGAAACTGCTACATGGAAATTCCACCATAATAAACTTCACTGGGACATTGACTTTGATAAAATTGATCTGCACTACATCCAGGGCCTCGTTTATCTTAATGATGTTCCTGAAAACAGAGGTCCTTTAACAGTCGTTCCCGGCTTTCATCATCAGTTTGAAGACTGGATAAAAACATATCCTGATCCAGATGAAGCGCAAGTGCGAATGCAGAATACATTTACCGGAACACCTGTGCCTGGAAAAAAGGGCGATGTCGTTCTCTGGCTACAGACATTACCGCACGCTGCCAGTACTAACCATTCTCATCTGCCCAGGTTTGTTCAATACGTAAGTTTTTCAAGATTGTGAAAATTGCTCTTCATTGATAATTTCTTTGCTTTAATGCTGGCACCTACTCCGGGGTAAGTACTTGTAAAAAAGTAAGTGCCTCGTTAGTTTTGTATTCATAAATACAAAAAGATGAAAGTAACAGTAACAGGTTCTTTGGGAAATATCAGTCGTATTCTCATAGAAAAATTAGTAAGAAATGGTCACCAGGTAAAAGTCGTAAGTTCTAATGCAGAAAGAGCTGCCGAAATTGAAAAGACGAAGGCGACTCCTTTGATTGGTTCTTTACAGGATACAGCATTCATTGCTCAGGCATTTAAAGGCGCAGATGCTGTGTATACAATGGTTCCGCCTGACTTTTCTGCTCCGGATTATTACGACTTTGCAGATAAAATACACCAGAACTATGCACGTGCTATTGAACTGAATAATATTCAATATGCGGTAAATTTAAGCAGTATCGGTGTTCAATTTGCAGGTACTGCTCCATTGACAAGATTTTATGATCTGGAAAAAAGACTCAATCAAATACCGGGGTTAAACGTTGTGCATTTACGTCCTGCTATGTTCTATACCAATTTTTATGGCGGGTTACCAATGGCAAAGCATCAGGGCATTGTCGGACACAATGTTGGTGAAACTATAGATCTGCTTATGACGCATCCGGCTGATATTGCAGAAGCAGCATATACTTTTTTAAACTCACTTTCTTTTAGCGGTCATCAAATCAGGTATATTATAAGCGATGTAAAAAATGGCGGTGAAATAGCTAAAATATTAGGTACAGCAATCAACAAGCCGTTAAACTGGGTTGAATTTCCTGATGATGCTTTACTGGCAGGATTACTTCAAAACGGATTTTCCAAAGATGCTGCCGAAACCCTTGTAGTAGCATCGGGGAAGGCTATTCGCGAAGGACTCTTTAACGAGTTTAAGAAGGATGAATATAAAACAACAGACAGCAGAACGTTTGCTGATTTCGCCAAAGAGTTTGGAATGGTTTATAAAAACAGCAATTAGGAAGCAAGTAATAAGTAATAAGTTTTAAGAAGTAAGCGCGTATAGAGGAGAGAAGCAACTCCAGTTATTCAGACCTTGTTACTTAAAACCTATTACTTATTACATATTACTTATTACCTGGTACTTACTACCACATAAATCGTTGCTGCTGTGGAACTGTAGAAATATGTTGCATTTTGCCTTGACGATAATCCTGATATAGCCGTCTGATATCGGCTTCTGTATCAGCAATAAACGGCCCATGAGAAACAATAGGGTCGCCCTGAGGTTGACCGGCATATAATATAAACCGCCCGCCATCAGGTCCGGCAGTAAGTATCAAATCGCTTTCTGTGTTATCGGGCAGGCGGTTAAGCCATCCTACCTGATCACTATTCAGTATTTTTTCTTTTTCACCAACTTTTACACTTCCTTCCAGCACATATAAAAAAGTACTGTATGAAGCAGGTAAATTTTGTGTCGTAGTAACGTCCGGCTGCATATGAAGATCTGCAATAATTACGGGTGCATAATTTTTTACCGGAGATGTAACACCGGCGAAAGATCCGCTATACACTCTTATCTCAAGACCATTTTCTGTTTTTTTAGGAACATGGTCGAACGGTATGTCCTGTACGCGCGGTAATGTCCATCTGTCTTTTTTAGGCAGGTTTAACCATAATTGTAACAGGCGTAGCTGCGTTTTCTTTTCTATCGTTTCGGTATGAATGATGCCACTCCCAGCCGTCATCATCTGTAAATCGCCATCATGTAGCGAATGATCTCCATTGCCCAGCTCACCTTCAATCATTAAAGTAACAGTTTCAAAACCTGCATGCGGGTGAGGGCCACCAACAGGTATATTGTCCTTTTTATCAAGCATATCATCCATTAGCATAATGAAAGGATCGCTTTCTGAAAAATCAACCTGTATTACCGCGCGGGCTATATGGCCCGCTCCCAGAAAACCCGGATGCCCTGCCGGAGTTTGTATTTTAATAAGTTCTCGTTTCACTGACATATACCTAGTATTAAAATGAACATTGCAAATTGAGCATTGAACATTCAATACTCAATTTGCAATGTTCAATGCTCAGCGAGCTTATGCAGGCACAGCTACTGCCTGTTTGAGCTGTATTTCGCTGTTAAGTTTTACTTCTTCACCTAATGCCACACCACCGGTTTCGAGTACGCTGTTAAATGAAATACCCCATTCGCTGCGTTTGATTTTACCGGTAACTGTAAATCCTGCTTTTTCGTTACCATAGTGATCTTTGCTGATGCCACCATATTCAACCAGTAAAGAAAGTGGTTTCGTAATGCCTTTCAAAGTAAGATTACCATGTACCATAAATGTATCATCGTCTGTTTTTTCAACTTTGTCAGATACAAATGTGAGCTCGGGATATTTTTCTACTTCAAAAAAATCAGCATTGCGTAAATGCGCATCACGCTGTTCATTATTAGTGCTGATTGAGCTCATGTCAGCCGTTACTTTAACACGGGCTTTGCTGAAATCAGTGCCTTCTGTTTCTACCTCTACATGAAAGTTTTTAATAAAGCCAGATACATTCGTGATCATCAGGTGTTTTATCTTAAAGCCTAATTCACTGTGCATTGGGTCTAAAGTCCATTTTGTTATTGCCATGATTGTGATTTTTTATGTTAAAAATTTTAAGAAATTGTCTTATTTGTTTTGCATCACAAACCTACATACATTTGCTATACAAAGTATAGAACTATACTGCTGTATAGCACTATACTACAGTATAGGAGGATTACAAAATGAAGAAAGACCCAAAAGA